>SDBT01002569.1_pt1 | contig 31971 bp, 27 predicted proteins | sample 2277101 | NCBI WGS metagenome assembly SDBT01 (sample SAMN10404973, study PRJNA504765) | marine sediment metagenome | isolation source: marine sediment core GS10_PC15, 103 cmbsf | place: Arctic Ocean: Southern Knipovich Ridge | collected 2010 | reverse complement strand
CGACGGCAGGCCAATAGGCCAGAGATTGCAAATCCCTGGCTGAAGCTGAGAAGCGCCCTCAGGCACTAGACCGAGGCCCTGAGGGGCCTTCTCAACTTCAGACGGCGAATTCCATTCGACGGCTAACCGGCGGCTATTCGTCGGCTTGCGGTCCAATATTCCAATGATGTGTCTGCTCCCATTCGTCAATCAGAGTGCCTTCAGCATGATGCTGTTTTTGACGCTCAACATAGGCGATAACACGCGGCACGTCCTGCTCCGAGACTGAGAAGACACCATAGCCCTCTTGCCACTCAAACGGGCGTTTGAACTCCAAAGAGACGAAACGAGAGCTGCTCCCCTTGAGTTGTTTCATGAAGTCCGCTGGTGAAACAGCAGGTCGCACCGCCGCTAGCACATGCACGTGGTCCGTTGTGCCGCCGATTACGAACAGTGGCACGTACATTTTGTTCGCTTCGGCATGGAGAAATCGATAGACATTGGGTTCGATGTCCGGCGTCAACAAGGGCTCACGGTTCTTGGTTGTCCAGACGAAATGATAGAATAGACGCCAGTAGGCCATTTGGGTCCTCCTTTTGCAGCTCCCCAGGCGCTAGACCGAGGCACTGAGGGGCCTTCTCAACTTCAGACGGCGAATTCCATTCGGCGGCAGGCCAATAGGCCAAGGATTGCAAATCCCTGGCTGAAGCTGACAAGCGCCCTCAGGCGCTAAGTCAAAGCCCTGAAGGGCCTTTTCAACTTCAGACGGCGAATTCCATTCGGCGGCTCCCCAGCGCCACCCTCAGTTGCGCCAGGCTCAAGTTGCCCCCACTGAGCACAAGAGCCACCTTACGTCCCCGTAGCCGCTCCCGCATCTTCACCGCCGCTGCTAGAGGTGCTGCGCCGGCCCCTTCGGCCAGATTGTGCGTCTTCTGCAGATAGAGGACGATGGCCCGGTAGATATCCTCCTCGCTCACCAGGACGAAGTCGTCCAATAGGTCCCAAAGGATGCTCTGCGGCAGGGCGAAGGCAGTGCGGGTGGCCAAGCCCTCGGCCATCGTCTCCATCTTGTCCTCCACCAAGCGCCGCGCCTTCCACGAGCGATAGGCCGCTGGAGCCCGCTCCGACTGCACGCCGATGACCTGAATGGCCGAACTGATGGCCTTGGCAGCGATGCAGGCTCCCGCTGCCCCACTGCCCCCACCGATGGGCACGATGATGACCTCGATGTCTGGCTGATCTTCCAGGACTTCCAGAGTCCCGGTGGCCACCCCCGCGATGAGCAGCGGCTCGTTGCCGGAGTGGACGTAGCGATAGCCCCGTTCGGCGACCAGAGCCTCGCAGTGCTCACGGGCCTGGTCGAAGTCCCGCCCGTGGAATACAACGTGCGCCCCCAGGCCACGCATGGCTTCCACCTTGCCCGGGTTGGCGCCCTCCGGCACGACGATGGTGGCCTCCACCCCGAAGAGCCGGGCCGCATAAGCCACCGACTGGCCGTGATTGCCAGTAGAGGCGGCGATGACCCCCCGCCGCCTCTCGTCGTCAGAGAGCTGCGACACCAGGTTGATGCCGCCGCGCACCTTGAAGGCTCCCACGGGCTGGTGGTTTTCGTGCTTGACGTAGACCTCGCAGCCCAGCAGTTGGCACAGCGAGGAATAGCGGTACAGCGGTGTGCGGGGCAGATAGCTGCTGATGACGGCTTGGGCTTTCAAGACATCCTGAAAGGTTGGTCGTTGATGCATGGGTTCCTTCTCCTTCACTCTTTCACCCATTGCTAGCACCAGGCATACAGCTTCATTGGTCTCTTGTCGCCTTGCTCACAACTCCCCCTGAAATGCCCTACCCAGCACCGACGGCAGCAGTGCATCCAACTCCGCCTGGGTGGCCATCCTGCAAGGCGGTGAGTTCGTCTACCTGGGCTTGCAGGTCGTCCAGGTAGGCAAACCGGACCCGCTTCACATACCCCCATTATACCTAAAGGCTATACGTTGTCAACTTGGCGACCTCATCATTCCAGGGCTCAGCCCGAAGGAGACGGGCAACTGTCGCACCTGCTGCTGCCCAACTTTCTATGCAAACGCGCCAGGCGGTGCTCCAAATCGGCCAGCCACCGGCTGCACTCGTGCCGGGGAAAATCGGGCGCGTTGACCAGAGCGAGCGCGGCCTGCGTCCACTGCGCGGCCTCACCATAGTCACGCTGCTTGTGCTCGTAAAACTTGGCCAGTTCGACGTGAGCGTAGATCTGCCCGTTGCGCGCGGCCTCACGCCACAAGGCAATGGCTGCCGATAGGTCGCCGCGCCGCTTCTGGATGAACGATTGCCACCGCGCCGTCTTCCAATACATCTCATCCGGCAGATCGCGCGCTAGTCCCCGTTCGTACAACTGCGCCGCCTTCTCCAGATGGCCCAGGTTCTCGTGCAGCTTTCCCATGGACACCAGGTCCAATCCATGGACGACGGCCCCGCCGAGCGGATCGTCGAGCAGTCCCGCGATGTGGCTCAGTAGCGCAGCCAACGAGAGCACGTCAATCGCATTGTGATAGAAGACGCTCTTCATGGCCCGCGCGTCACCGCTGCGCAGGTAGCCAAAATACAAGCCGGGAATCATCCAGCCGGGGACGTCCTCCTGGGCGCGAATCAGGCCCAGGATGTGCTCCTCGAGATAGCCCAGGGCGCGGCTGGGGAGGCGAGCCCGCCACAACCGTCTCGCTAGCGGCAGCAGATCGAGATGGGCCAGGGACACCAGGGGAGATTGTTCGCCGTTGGTGATGTAGCGAGCGTTCAAAAGCGGCACGTCGAACCCCTTGCCGTTGAACGTCACCAACGCCTGGCAGGGCTGGAGAAACTCGGTCAGCGCGGCCAGCAGCGCGGGCTCCTCTATCGGATCGCGCATGAAGAACTGGGCCAGGTGAAACTCCTGCCCATCGTAGCGGCCAACTCCGACCAAAAAGGCATAGGTGCCCGTGCCACCGGCCAGCCCCGTCGTCTCAGTGTCGAGGAAAGCGAAGGTGTCCAGTTTGGCATCGGCCAGGCGTGGTTCGCGCGCCCACTCGGCGATGATGCCCAGGGGCGCCGTGACCTGCAACGCGGCGCATCCATGCCTATGCTCAAGCGGGTACCGCTTCTCGACGACGTACACCTCGCCATGCGGCGTCTCTTGAAAGCAGCCCGGCACGACCCGCTCAATGGGATAAGGCTTGCGCGGCCGGGGCGGCGGCAAATCGCGCGCGCCGATCCTCACACCCAGCGATTTGAGTTTGTCGGAAAGAGAGGTTGTTGCCATTGCGAATTCCACTAGCGAGAAAACATCCTGAGCCTGTCGAAGGGTGATTTCGAGCGAGTCCTGCAAGTCACAGGGCCGCAAAAGTCATCTTTCGACAAGCTCAAGATGGCTTTTGCTGTGGCACCCAATCCGGTGCCGGGCGGGGTGCAGGCTTGCGCCCGTAAAAAACGTCGTCCATCCGCAACACCGCACGCCGTGCAGCGCCCGAACGCCGGACGGCCCAGCGTACCAGATTGTGGGCCGGGTTGTTTGGGTGCGAGTAGGGGCAAACCGCCATACAGCGCCCACAGTCTGTGCCGACACGATTCCAGTAGTGGAAACAACTGTCAGCGTTGATGCGCCACCGCAACGCGCCGTCAATCTCCTCCCAATCACCAGTGGGAATGGAGCGACTGGGGCAAGTCTCGACACACTTCTGGCAGATGCGGCAAAAGTCAAGCACCGATGTGTCATCGTCGCGCTGATCGGGGATCAACGGCAGATCGGTAGTCACCACCCCCAGGCGCACTCGCGGGCCCAGTTCGGGCGTCATCAACAGCCCCATCCGACCGATCTCGCCCAGGCCAGCGTCGCGAGCCACCAGCGGGGCGATGACGCGATAGTTGCCATCAATGTGCGCGCGGGCCGGGTAGCCCAGCAAGCGGATCAGGTAGCCCAGTTGCAACGAAACCCTGGCCGCCTCGACGTACTGCCGCGCCGATTCCATCGCTGTTGGTGCGTTGGGAGCCGTCCCCGTCATGGCGTGGTTCATCTCGACCGTGAAGGCGATAGCGAAGCGATGGTCGAGGGTGATGGGAGCGCCATATTTGCCGCTCCCGCGACCGATGTGGGAGTAGACGTGGTAGGGCTGCAATTCAGTGATGCCCACCGTGTACGCGCCATAATAGCGGGCCAGGCCCTTGATGTAAGACGTCATCTGGGCAGCCGTGAGCTTCGAGTGCGCCGGGGCCACCGGCCCATCCACCTCCTCCCGCAGCGCGCCGGTCAGGGAGAAGCTCGCCTCGGCCGAGGCAAAGGCCAGCGGATTGGCTTTGCTGGCGGTGAGTGAGAGCAACCCCGGCAGGGCACGGATTTCGTCGTCGCTGGCCCGGTTCTCCGGGCGCATGGCATAGTAAGCTTTGTATTCGGGGCTGCCCGGAACCAGACGCGTGCGGGCGAACATTATGTCACGCTCGTCGAAGCGCCGCCGAGGCACGTCGTTGCCGCGCTGAACCCAGCCGATGGGTAAGAGAAACAAGACTATACCCCCGCCGACGGCTACCGCTACCACGCCCAGCATGACCAGTTTGACCGCCACCGGCAACAGGGAAGCCAAGAAGAGAGGCGGCGACGTCAATACCGCTGCCACAAACGCCACGCGCGCTGCGCGGCGCTCGCCCTCCCGGATTGAAACCAATCCAAATCCGCTAAAGCCGACCAACATCATGAAGCCCAACGCTATCAAACTGATTGTAGTGGCTGTGTCCATTGCATGTTCCTTTTGTCCCAATAGAATTTCGATCAGCCTGGATCTGGCGATCCAGGCCCAAGGCGGGGATTTGGCAATCCCATCAGAGCAATTCTGAAGACACAGGGTCTGTTGACAGCGCTTCCAAAATCGCCAGCGTCTCCTGTTTCCCGCCGGTGCCCCCTTCACCAGCGGGGCCGACGCACGACGGGCAGCCGTCGGTGCACTCGCAGGCAGCGACCAATTCGTAAGCCCGGGCCATCAACTCGTCGTGCAGCTCAAACAGGCGCTGGCTGAACCCGATGCCAGCCGGCACCTGGTCGTAGATCACCACCGCCGGCCGGCCATCGGCCAGGGGCGACTTGGGATCGGAGTGCACGCCCACGTCACGGGCATCGCACATCAGGAAGAGCGGCGCCAGATGGCCGAGGGCAAAGGACAGGCCGGCCAGCCCGCTCCGCATGCGCACCGCCAGCTCAGCCCGATGGTGACAGCGCGGGCAGAGCGTCACCAGGTTGGATAGTTTGTTGGCCTGGCGGTACGAGGCAAAGGCGCGGAACGGGATTTTGTGATGAATGTGGTGGGAGCGACCGTCCTCCAGCACGCCGCAGGCTTGACAGCGATAGCCATCGCGGGCTCGCGCCCGGTCGCGCTGCGCCAGCCAGTTCGGCCCGTAATCGTTGGGATCGCTGGTCCACAGCCCTTGCTCCCGCAAACGCCCAACCGTCCCCTCCGTCAGTGCAACCCAGTAACCCGTGGTCACCAATTCGGTGGGCGGCAGGGAGACCTCGCCCAGGCCAAGCTGCTCGTGGGTGAACCATTTGACCTTGCGAAAGCCAATCACCTGGGTCGTCACGGCGATTTCGCCGTGGGACTTGGTCGCACCGCATGCTTCGATTTCATCCAGTTTATCCAGGAGCTGTACCGTCGTCTCGCGGCGCGGCTGGGTGTAGTAATCCACCTCCGCTGCCCGCAGCCGCGCGATGTGCTGCTCCAGGTCCAGCTCCTCCACCAGATACACCCGCCCCTCGTGCAGATAGACGGCTCCCGGATGCACCATCCAATGCGCGCTGGCCTGATCCACCTGGCCGATGGTCGTCCACTCGTCGCCATCCCGCGCCTGGAGCAATACCGCCTCGGGCGAAGCACTGCGCAGCGAGACGTCCTGGGCCGGATACTGGTCCGCCATCCAGAAGTACTTGTCCCCGGATTGATGCAAAACCCCGCCCTCTTGCAAGAACTGGAGGAATTCCGCCACCCGCGCCCCCTCGACGCGGCCAAAACTTTCTCTCGCCCGAAACGGCAGTTCGAAAGCCGCGCAGCGCAAATGCCCCAGCAGGATAAGAAGGTTATCGGGGTTGATGAGAGCCTGCTCGGGTGAGCGGCCGAAGAAATAGTCGGGGTGACGGGCCAGGAATTGATCCAACGGATTAGCCGACGCGACCAAGGTCGCCAGCGACGCCTCATCTTTGCGACCAGCGCGGCCGGCCTGCTGCCACGTGCCAGCGATGGTGCCCGGATAGCCGGTGAGCACGGCCGCGCCCATGCCGCCGATGTCTATCCCCAGTTCGAGGGCGTTGGTGGCCACCACGGCGCGCACCTGCCCCTCGCGCAGCCCGCGCTCGATCTCGCGACGCTGTCGTGGCAGGTAGCCGCTGCGATAGCCGCGAATCTCGCCCCCTCCTCGCCCCCCCTCGGTCCCCCCCAACTCTGGGGGGGAAGTGGAGGAGGGGAGTTGCCGGCGCAGGTAGGTGAGAATCAATTCCACCGTCCGCCGCGCCCGCGCGAAGACGATGGTCTGCACGTTGTGCTGCAACAGGTCTCCCGCCAGGCGGACACTCTCCAGCAGCACGCTGCGCCGCAGGCCGAGGTCGCGATTGATCACGGGAGGGTTGTAGATCAAGAAATGCCTGGCACCCCGGGCCGCCCCGTCGTCGTCCACCAGCGCCACCGACTCCTCGATGAGCCGCTCGGCCAGCTCAACCGGGTTGGCAATCGTCGCCGAAGTCAGAATGAACTGGGGCGACGAGCCATAAAAGCGGGCGATCCGTTTCAGCCGGCGCAGGACATTGGCCACGTGCGAGCCGAACACGCCGCGATAGGCGTGCATTTCGTCTATCACCACGAATTGTAAATGCCCGAAGAAATCGGCCCATTTGGTGTGATGCGGCAGCACTCCGATGTGCAGCATGTCGGGGTTGCTGATGATCAGGCGTGCCGTAGCGCGAATGGCGGGACGTGCGTCAGCTAGCGTGTCACCATCATAGGTAGCAACACGAATAGCTGAAGACAGACCACTGGATACTGACAACTGATCACTGATCACCGACAACTGATCCTGGGCCAGGGCTTTGGTGGGAAAGAGGTAGAGGGCACGTGCCTGCGGGTCGCGCAGCAGGCGGTCGAGGACGGGCAGGTTGTAGCAGAGCGTTTTGCCGCTGGCCGTGCCGGTGACGACCACCAGGTGCTGGCCCGCTTGCGCCCGCTGCCACGCCGTCGCCTGGTGGGTGTAAAGCGCGCTGATGCCACGGGCGCGCAGGGCATCCACCAGCGCGGGGTGCAGGCCAGCGGGGAACGGCGCGAATTGCGCCGGCTGTGGGGGGAAGGTCCGCCATGCGGCGATGTTGGAGACGATACTGGGATCGGTTTGCCAGGCGCTCAAGAGTGCAGAGAGGGACATTGACGCTCCCCAGTTGGATGTCTAATCGGCCCGCTTATCGGTAAGCCAACGGGCAACGAACATACCCAGCACCAGGCAGAAAAATGCCGTCACCCCGAACATTGGACGGATGCCTATTGCGTCGGCCAGCCTGCCGCTCACCCATGGTCCGCTGAACATGCCGACAGCGTATACGGCCTGGTGCAAGCCCATGGCTGTGGTACGCTCATCGTCTGCCACGTGCTGGATGCTCATGCCCATCAGCACCGGATAGCTGATGCCCTGAGCTAACCCAATGCAGAATTGCGAGGCAAAAATCAGCAGCAATGATGGAGCAAGTGCTTCCCCCACGATCCCTGTGGACAAAAGCGCAAAGCTGAGGTATACCAGTCGTCGGGCACCGACGCGGTTGACAATGGCTGTCGCCAGAAGGCTCCCCAGAATGACCACAGCGGTGTGCATGCTCATCAGTGCGCTTTGCATGACATCCGTTGCGCCCAGTTGCCTGGCCAAAATGGGCATGAAGCTAAAAGTAATGGCCCAGTTGGCGTACTGGCTGAGGGCGGCGAGTAGAGAAGGAAACAGCACGTCCGGGCGTGTGATCAGACTGCCAATACCTGTAACCGAAGGTCGTCGCGGTGAGCGACGTACCTCCCGAGTGGGCAGCACAATGAGAATAGCCAGCGCTGCAGCAACAGCCGCCAGGAAGAAGGCCAGAGAGTGCCCGCCTAGCTCGTTGAGCCAGCCGGTGACGCCCGTAGCCAGCACGCGCCCCACTGAGCCTACGGAGGTAAGCAAGGCGATTGCCCGTACGGCCTCTTGGGGTGGGAACAGACTACTGAATACCACGACCAATAGTACCCACGTACAAGCCGCCAGCCCGGTGATAGCCCGGCCGATGATCAAGCCATTCACACTGTCGGCCACGCCCATGGCCCACGCGCCTAGCCCGGCCAGTGCAAAGCCGACGACGATGAACGGCTTGCGCCACCCTAGCCAATCGGCGGCGATGCCCAATGGCAGTCGGATAATCGCTTGCCACAGACCATACATGGAGAGGACAACGCCTACCAGCGCCAGGTTATCGCTCTTACTCTGGACGTACATGGGTAGGGTGGGCACATATAGATAGAGGGCTACCCAGTACAGGAAGACGGCTATTGAGTATAGCGTGATCATCAACCGTCGGCTGCCGACACCAGCCTGGGTAGAGAAGGAGGCGTGCACCTCCGTGGACTTGTTCATGTCATCATCGAGAATGCGCGGGCTTGCGCAGAAAGTAGCTTGTTGGTATAATCGGTTGGAGATTAGAGACTAGAGATTGGAGATTGGAGATTGGAAGTTGGATTTTGCTCCAACATCCAACGTCCAAATTCCAGCATCCAAATTCCAGTTTAAGGAGACAACGACAAACATGCAACTTTACTTCATCAGGCACGGCCAATCGGAGAACAACGCGCTCTGGCTGAACACCGGCTCTCACAAATGGCGCAACGAGGACCCTGGATTGACTGAAGTTGGTCAGCGGCAAGTCGCATTCCTGGCCCAGTTTTTGAGCCAGGCTGACCCAACCCTTCGACAAGCTCAGGACACCGCCGTAACAGGCGATGACAGAGATATTCAGAACGTGGCTGGATTTGGCATCACCCACCTCTACTCCAGCCTGATGCTCAGGGCTGTAGCCACGGGGACCATCACTGCCAGGGCCCTCGACTTGCCTTTGGTAGCCTGGGAGGATGTGCACGAGTGGGGCGGGATCTATCTGCACGACGAACAAACCGATGAGCGCATAGGACTGCCTGGCCGGAATCGCGCCTATTTCGAGGCTCATTATCCCGACCTCGTTTTGCCCGACTCTCTGGGCGAGGCCGGCTGGTGGAATCGCCCTTTTGAGGAACCTGAGCAGAGGCTACCCCGCGCCCAACGTTTCTTACTCGACTTAATGGAACGACACGGCCACACCGATGATCGGGTAGCCGTGGTCAGTCACGGCGGCTTCTATAATTATCTACTAGTGACCATTCTCAATTTGCCGGGAAGAGAGGGTTATTGGTTTGTCATGAACAACGCAGCTATCAGCCGCATTGACTTTAACGATGAGGAGATCAGGCTAATGTATTTGAACCGCGTAGACTTCCTGCCAAGAGAGCTTATCACATGAGCATTCAGGTGCCAGGCACTTTCACCGAGGATTTCACAGCAAAAGCGCTTTCCATACAGCTCTCGGCATCGGTACATGCGGTTTTTCGGAAGTGCCTGGCACCTTATCACGTAACGCCTTGGGCGTGTGGCCGAAACAGCACCGCCAGCGCCAACCCTGCCGCGAACAGCCCTGCGCAGAGCAGATACACTCCCCGCAGCCCAATCCACGGCATCAAGGCATAAGCCGCCGGCGGGCCGATGGCACTGCCCAGGTCGCCGGCCGTGTGCAGCAGACCGATGGCCCGACCCCGCTGCGCCTGGCTCACCAGGTCGCCAGTGAGGGCCGTGACGAGGGCCTGCACGCTCCCCCCGGCCACAGCGCCCAGCGACAGGCCGATCAGAATGGCGAGGGGCTCACCCCAGGCCACCAGCGCCATGCCGATGATGCCGATAGCCAACCCCCACGCAGCTACCCCCCAGCGACTCCCCAGCCGGTCCGATGCCGTTCCCGCCAAGGGAGCGGCTATCATGCTGAGCAGCGTCCGTCCGGCCATGAGCAAGCCGGTCAGCGTTGCCACCCCCAGGGTCAGGTTTGCGGATGACAACCAATCCTGTACCAACAACGCCATGGTGGCCGCCAGGACACCGGCGGTAACGAAGCGGTTTATCCCATGCAACGATGCAACGACCCACAGACCCCGGTTGGCTCGCAGCCGGGGCTTGATCTCTTCGACCGGGAGGTCGCCTGGATTGGGCCGGGCGCGGCGCGTCTCTGGCAGCAGGATCAACGCTATCACACCGCCCACGCCTGTCACCGCCGCGCCGAACCACATCGTTGCGCTGTAGCCCAGCCAGTCGGTGAGCAGGCCGCCGGCAAACGCGCTCAGGGCCGCGCCCAGGAAGAACCACGTCTGGTACAGACCCGTCCAGCGCCCGCGATCCTGGCCCGTGGTCACGTCCATGATGATCGTCGCTCCGCCGACCCAGATGCCTGACCAGGCCAATCCCCACAGCAGCCGCCCGATCAGCATGGGCCAAAAGCCGTGCGTGGCGGCGTACACCACGGTGGAAAGCGCGCCGATGAACAGGGCCGGCACGAACAGCCGTCGCCGTGGCCAGCGGTCGTAGGCCAGTCCCGCTGGGCCGTTGAGAAAGAGCCGCACCGCCCGGTTGACGCCCAGGATGATCCCCACGCTGGTCAGGGAGATACCGGCTTCGGCGGTGTGGGTGGGCAGCACGGTGTACAGCGTCCCGTCGCCCATAAGGGAGAGAGCCGTGCCCAGACCCAGGGGAAACAATACTTTGCGTGGATGAATGGAAGCTTCGCTGTCGCTCATGGTTTTTCTATAAGGCCCTAACCTGGACAGGCCAGAATCAATATGAAGGAACAACAACTCACCACAAAGACACCAAGACACAAAGTTAGGACAAAAAGAGCTTCGTGCCTTTGTGCCTTTGTGGTAAATTTCTTGCCAAGTGTGTAAGGATTTGATTGATAGAGAGCAATGGCATTGGATTAAAGAGGCTTCTCGTAGACACGGTAGTGCAGATAGACCTGTGCGCCCATGCGTTGGACAATACGATTGATCATGGTGTTCTTTTCCTGCAGCAGCGAAAACTCAAACCGCTCATAGCCGACTTCCATACACCGTTGGATAAGTTCCAAGCCCAGTAAAGCGTCCAGACCTCGGGCCCGGTATTCAGGCAGCACGCCGGCCATTTTGCCGCAGGCGGTGCGAATACGCCCCATGTGCCACTTTAGCCTGATCAGGTCCCAGGGGTAAAGCTTCCCTCTCCTGAAGTGGCACAGCGCTTCGTTGACGTCCATCAGAGCCACAGCGAAGCCCACCGGCTGGCCATCAACCTCGGCGATTACGATCAGATTCGGGTCGAGGAAGGGGCGCATGGAGGCGGCCATACTGGAGAACTTCTCCAGACTCATATCAATGTGGCCCGGTATGGTGCGAAAGGCCTCGTTGTAGAGGTAGTGAATCTTGGCTATCTCCGAATCCCACTGGTTCATGTCTACCTTGCGGATGTTTGCACCCGTCCTGCCACGCACCTTCTCAGCCACACGCCACATCTTTGACGGCAAATTGCGCAAATCCCAGTCTATGTCTTTGAACCATATCTCATAAGCAAAATAGTCATCATATTTCCGAAAGTCCAAGCTTTCCATCAACTGCCGATAATAAGGGGGGGTATGTCCTTCCCAGATGGATGGCCGCCTATCAAAGCCAGCTATCTGCACCCCCACCTCGTCGGTCGGCGCGCCGTTGATAGGCCCTCGTATGAGATCCATCCCCCGCTCCCGCAGCCAGTCAGAGGCGGCGGCGATCAACGCTTCAGCCACCTGATCATCGTTGACGGTCTCGAAGAAGCCGAAGAAGCCCGTCTGATCGTTGAGTTGCCCATTGTGTTGGTGATTGACAATGGCGGCGACAGTGCCGACCACCTCCCCGTCCCGACGTGCCAGGAACAACTCTCGCTCGGCGTACTCCCAGAAGGGGTTGCGCTGGGTGTCCAGCCTTTTCTCTATCTGACTGATGATGGGGGGTACCCAATACGGGTCATCGGCGTAGATACGCCAGGGAAATCGAACGAAGCGCTTGAGGTGCTCTGCGGTGGCAACCGGTTGCACGTCTACGGCGGTTGTGGTCATGGGGTTTCCTCCTCGTTTTTCGAAGAAGAAGGCGGTTGAAACCGCGCCTGAAGAGCTAAAGCTGGCTGTCCACCTACGTGGACAGGTGCGATTTCAATCGTCTCCTTCCTGGTTAAGCTGCCGATGGATGCCCTTCAGCGCGTCGTAGACCTTCTTGTAGGCATCGAAGAGCTCGTCGTAGATCTCGGCGTTCTCGGCCCTGGGATCGAAGGTGCGGGTCACCTGGATCACCTTTTTCAAAGCCTGGAAATCTGGGTAGATGCCCAGGCCGACGGCGGCGATGAGGGCCGCACCGACGGCGCCGGCTTCCTGGGGATTGGCCACTTTCTCCACCCGCTTGCCTGTCACGTCGGCGATGATCTGCAACCAGGGATCTCCCTTAGCGCCGCCACCAATGACCCGTATGGCGTCCTGCTGCCAGCCGAACTTGTGGCTCATGATCTCCAGAATCCAGCGCAGATTGTACGCCACACCCTCGTACACGGCACGCAACATGTGCTCGCGTTGGTGATCGACGCTCAGATTCAAGAATGTGGAACGAACGTAGACGTCCGACACCGGGCTCCGCTCCCCGTACATCCAGGGGGTGAAGAGGATGCGTCCCGACCCGGCCTCGACCTTCTCTACTTCAGCGTCCATCAGGGCGAAGACGTTCTCCACTGCTGGGTCACTCTGTTCCTGGCGGTAAAACTGGTCGGCGATCCACTGCAAGCACATACCGGCTGTCTCCGTCTCGGCGAGGAGGAAACACTTGGTCGGGTCGGCCGCCTGAATGGTTACGATGCCGTGCCGGCCGGTGGGCGACTTCTCCGTGACCACCCCTACCCAGCCCGATGTTCCCAGGTAGATGTGCCCTTCGCCCTCGCCCACGGCCCCTGAGCCTACGGCCGCCGCCAGGACATCGCCAGTCCCACAGATGATGGGCATCCCTTCCAGCAGGCCCAAGTCACGGGCCGCGCTGGTTGTCAGGCCGCCTACCCGTTCATTCGAGGGCAAAAGATCGGGGAGCTTGTCCCCTGGCGCACGCAGAAAGCGTATCAGAAAATCGTCCCACTTCTTGCTCTTGAGGTTGAACAGGCCAGTGGCCGATGCTGCCGCCCAGTCAGCCACCATCCGCCCGGTGCAACGATAGACCAGATAGCCATTAACGTCGAGGAACTTGTCAGTTCGGGCCACCAGATCAGGCTCGTTCTGCTGGAGCCACATCAGCTTGGGCAACACGTCTTTGCCCGTGGCTTCGGCTCCCACGACAGCGGCGAATACCCTGGGGTGGATAAGCTTGCGCATCAGTTGTTGGGCCTGCGGGCCTGCCCGCCCGTCCAGCCAGATGATACCTGGCCGCAAGGGAACACCCTCGGCGCCCATAGGTATGATCCCCACCATCTGGGTGGAGAAGATCATGCACAGGACGTCTTCAGGCGACACCTGGCACTCGGTCAAAAGGCGCTGCGTGCTCTTGGTGACGGCCTGCCACCAACCCTCTGGATCCTGCTCAGCCCAATGGGTTTGGGGATAGTGCACTTCGTAGCCTTCAAAAGCGCTGCCGAAGACCCGCCCCTCTGGGTCTGTTAGTACCGCCTTGCTGCCCTGTGTGCCCACATCGTGGGCGATGATGTATTTCCCGCTCATGGCCTCCTCCTGTCTCTAGCGAAGTGATGTGTAAGTATATCGCGTCTCCCTTCTGCTGTCAACCTGCGGCATCCGGCACTTGCGGGTAACTGCGTATTGGAGTATAATCTCCATGTCTTGCCCCCCAGAACGAGTTTTGCGTTTCGGGTTTCGAGTTGAACGAACTCGAAACTCCGAACCCGAAACTCCAAACCGACTGTCTGTGAGCGACGACAATGAGCGGGGTACTCTACTTCGGAAAGGAAACCATGGCCGACACTGAAAATCCATTGCCCACTGAGGGGGAATTGGCGGGGAGACGAGACCTGACCACAGGCAACATTCACCGCAACATCTGGATCCTGGCCGTCCCCATGATCCTGGAAATGGCCACCCTGAGCGTGACTCAGATCATGGATACCTACTGGGTGGGAAAGCTAGGCTCGGCCGCGCTGGCCGCCGTGACCATCAGCATGACCCTGCGCTGGGTGCTCAACAGCCTGGCCAACGGGCTGGGCATCGGTGGGATGGCGGTGGTGGCGCGGCGCATCGGGGCTCACGACAAGGCTCAGGCCAACCACGCTGCGTGGCAGACGGTGCTGCTGGCTGTGTTCGTCTCCATCGTGCTGGGTGTCCTGGGCATTCTGGTGGCCGAACCGGTCTTGCGCATCCTGGGAGCCGACGCCGAAGTGATGGCCATGGGAGTGCCGTTTCTCCGCATTCTCTTTGGCGGCCTGTTCACCCTCGTCCTGATCTTTGTCATCAACTCTCTGCTGCGCGGCGCGGGCGAGGCCAGGCTGGCCCTATGGGTGCTGGTGCTGAGCCAGGGACTGACTCTCGTCTTGGAGCCAGTCCTCATCTTCGGATGGGGACCCTTTCCAGACCTGGGAGTGAACGGCTCTGCCTGGGCCGGGGTACTGGGCTTCGGGGCAGGGGTGTTTTTCCAAATCGCAATCCTGTTGAGCGGACGGGCCCGCATTGCCATAAACCCCCACAATTTGCGACCCGACTTGCCTCTGATGTGGCACATCGTAAAAATCGCCCTGCCTAGCACCGCTCAGATGACCCTGCGCTCCACCTCGCGGCTGATTGTCTTGGCCATCGTCGGCTTGTACGGCACCTTTGCCACGGCTGGCTTCGGTGTAGCCAACCGTATTTTGCTCGTTGCCCTCATCCCCGGCTTTGGCCTGGCCAACGCCGCCGCCACCTTGGTGGGGCAGAACCTGGGCGCCGCCAAGCCCCGTCGGGCCGAGCGCAGCGCATGGTGGGTGGCGGCCTACAACGCCGGCCTGTTGACTGCTTTTGCGGTGGCGTTCCTCATTTTCGCCCGCCCGCTGGTCGCCTTCTTCGATCCCACGCCGGAGGTGGTGGACATCGGCGCCGAATGTCTGCGCATCATAGCTCCTTCGCTGATCTTCAGCGCGATAGGCGTGGTACTGGCCCGTGGCTTCGACGGAGCCGGGAACACCATACCGGCCATGTTCGTCAACCTGCTGACTCTGTGGGGAACGGAAATCCCCTTGTCATACGGCCTGTCCCAGTGGACGGGGCTGGGTATCACCGGAGTGTGGATTGGGCGAGCCATCGCCAACGCGGCCAACGGTCTGCTGTTCGCCTTCTGGTTCCGCCTGGGGCGGTGGAAAAGAAAAAAGGTGTGACGTTTCACGTTTTCACGTTTCACGCACACCTCATTTCTTCATACTCAGTCCGATCCGCCCCCGTTCAATATCAATGCTAACGACCTTGACCTCCACCACGTCGCCCACTGAGACCACCTCCAGGGGGTTCTTCACGTAGCGGTCGGCCATCTTGGAGACGTGCACCAGGCCGTCGTGCTTGACCCCGATGTCCACAAAAGCGCCAAAGTCCACCACGTTGCGCACCGTGCCCTTGAGCATCATCCCCTCCCGCAGGTCTTCCATCTTCAGAACGTCGCTTCGCAGGATGGGCTTGGGCAGCTCGTCGCGGGGGTCGCGGCCGGGCTTGATGAGGTTGTCGAAGATGTCCGTCAGCGTGGGCAGGCCCACTTCCAAAACATCAGCCAGTTCAGCCAGGTCGTTTTCCACCCGAAAGGTTCTGACCCTCTGAGCCAGGTCAGGCTCGTTAGCGAGGTCTTCCGCCCCCTGCACACCCATCAGAGTGAAGACACCCTCCACCACGGGATACGACTCTGGGTGGATGAAGGTGTTGTCCAGGGGGTTCTCCCCAGCGGGGATTTTGAGGAAGCCTGCCGATTGCTCGAACGTCTTGGCTCCGACCCCCTTGACTTTCCTCAGTTCCTGGCGAGATTTGAACGGCCCGTGCTCATCCCGATGCCTGACAATGGCTTTGGCCACCCGTTTGTTGATGCCCGAAACGTACTGCAACAGGGCTGGCGAAGCGGTGTTGAGATCAACCCCCACGTGGTTGACGGCCGACTCGACCACGGCGTCCAGGGTCTCGGACAGCTTCTTCTGATCCACATCATGCTGGTAGAGGCCCACGCCGACAGAGCGGGGCTCGATCTTGACCAACTCGGCCAGGGGATCCTGCAGGCGGCGGGCGATGGAGACCGCACCGCGCATGGAGACGTCCATGTCGGGCAGTTCCTCCCTGGCCAGCGGGGAAGCGGAGTAGACCGACGCGCCAGCCTCGTTGACCATGACGTAGGCCCCTCGTCCGGCTTCGGCGATGACCTCGGCGGCCAGGGCCTCCGTCTCGCGGGAGGCGGTGCCATTGCCGATGGCGATGACGTCAACACTCCCCCTGGTGACCAGCTTCACCAGAATCCCCTTGGCCTCGTCCCACTGCTTCTGCGGCGCGTGGGGATAGATGGTCGTGCCGCCCAGAAACTTGCCCGTCTCATCCACCAGGGTCACCTTGCAGCCGGTGCGGAAGCCCGGATCAATGCCCATCACACATTTGCCCCGCAGCGGCGGCTGGAGCAGGAGGTGGCGCAGGTTGGTGGCGAAGACCTTGATGGCGTGGTCGTCCGCTTCATCGGTGGAGGTGCCTCTCAGCCCCCGCTCGATGGAGGGGGCGATGAGCCGCTGGTAGCTATCGGCAGCGGCCTCTCTCACCTGAGGGGCGAAAACAGAGCGCTTGTTCTTCAGGTAGCGGCCTTCGACCTCAGCCACGATCCTGTCCACCGGCGCTTCCACTTTGACCTTGAGCACACCGTCTTTCTCGCCACGGTTGATGGCCAGCCGGCGGTGGGGCGGGATGGCCCTCAGCGGCTCGGCGTATTCGTAGTACATCTGGTACTTGCCCTGGGGATCGAGGGAGGCATCGGCCACGGCGCAGATCAGCAGGCCCTTGCCGAAGGTACGCTCTCGCACCGCCTTGCGCAGGTCGGCGTCTTCGGAGACGACCTCGGCCACGATGTCCCGCGCCCCGGCGTAGGCGTCCTTCACACTGGGCACCTCTTCGCTCAGGTAATCCTGAGCAAACTCTTCCAGCCTCCCCTCGGTGACCTCCTGGGCCAGCAGGAGGTCGGCCAGCGGCTCCAGCCCCCGCTCCCTGGCGACGGTGGCCCGCGTGCGCCGCTTGGGTTTGTAGGGCAGGTAGAGATCCTCCACCTCTTGCAGCACCAGGGCCGACTGTATCTTAGCTTCCAGTTCCGGCGTCAGCTTGCCCTGCTCGGCGATGCTATTCAGCACCGTCTCCTTGCGCTCCGCCAGGTGGCGCAGGTATTTCAGGCGGGCCTGGATAGTCCGGAGTTGCTCCTCATCCAGCCCGCCGGTGACCTCCTTGCGATAGCGGGCGATGAAGGGCATAGTGTTATCCTCGTCAAACAGTTGGACGGCGCTGGCGGTTTGATCGGCCCTGAGGCCCAGTTCATGGGCGATGGTGGTTATGATCAACTGGTCGGTCATGGTTTCTCCTAGGCCCTTCTGGTTTTCAAAACCCGAAGGGTCTCTGTTCTCAGAATCATCGGGGGGCCTTTAGTCTACGCCAGTGAGGCCCAGCGAGGTCAGCAAAAAGTCAGCCGTGGTCAGCGGCTTGACTTTGATCTTGAAATCCGCCAGTCGGCCTTCCTCGTCAATGGCGAAGTGGCTGCGGATGATGCCCTCGTAGGTCTTGCCGTACATCTTCTTTTCACCCCAAGCGCCGTAGGCCTCGGCCACTTTGTGGCCTGGATCGGAGAGTAGCATAAACGGCAGGTCGTACTTCTCCCGGAACTTGATCAGGGCCTTGGGCTGGTCGGGGCTGATACCAATGACGACGGCGTCTTCCTCTTCGACGCTGGGATAGACGTCGCGGATGGCGCACGCCTGCTTGGTGCAGCCAGAGGTATTGGCCTTGGGGTAGAAGTAGAGCACCACCTTCCTGCCACGAAAGTCCAACAGATTCACTTCCTTGCCGTCATCCGACGTCAGTGTGAAATCTGGAGCTACAGCACCTGTTTCTAACATTTGCTCCTCCCATCAAACTGTGAAATGTGTCATCTTTGATAGGCCTCAGAGACTTGCCAGAGCCTACTACTCATCCCACCCACTGATCCAGTTCCCTTTTAGGAGACAGTCTTTCACTGCAATAGCGGTGCCAGTTCTGGCGCAAGTGCTCATGGATGCCAGGTTGGGGATTGTAGTAGGGATAGATTGTCCTGAATTTCTCTTCGGCTGCTTCCAACGACTCTGTCGGCAGCTCGCCAAGTCGGGCTGCCATGTACAAAAGGGCAATGGCGGGAGACCTGGACTCGCCTCGATCGCAGTGAACCAAGACTTTCAAGCCCCTGGACAGGGTTTCGTCCATGAAGTCTAAAGCCGTATCAATCATCTCTTTGGAAATAAGCTCCGGATCTCTGGCATCCACCATGTTTAGGATCAGACGGTTGACCCGGCGTGCCACCAAATGCTCGCGGTGAGTCTCAGGCGCGACCCGGCCGCGGTACCCCAGTGCCTGCCTGTGGTACGGCTCCTTGCAGGCGTGGACTACGGCCCATCCTCTCTGCGTTATCACGTTGATCTCGTAGTCAATCTGATCACCGACAAACAGCTTGGGGTAGACTTCGATCATCGGTTAATCCTCCTGTGCCGATTTCCATCCCCGGAACCAGGCCTAAGTTTACCACGTTATTGTTGAGACCCTTAACTCCGCCTTGATTTCCAACGCCACGACGCCCAGCGACTCTTTCGACGGCAGGTAGATGGCGAGCAGCTTTTCAAGGAGTTGGTCTGAATGAGCCACCGGTATTCGTCTTTGATCCACAGCGCCTTGGTGCGCATCCCATCACTGCCAATTAGAGAAATCAGACCCGAAACGGCAGCCGCAGCCGGCGCAGCAGAATCCCCAGCGGCCCGGCGGGCACCCGCCCTGGCGTCGCACCCCCGTCATCGGACTGGTTGCCATAGACGTCGTAGTGAACGATCTCCGACAGCGGCTTGCGGGACGTAGGAGGAGGATCCTCGGCCGGGAACCCCACTGTCAGCAATCCCACGACTTCCAGGTGCTCAGGCAGCTTGAGAGTGGCGGCAATCGCCTTCCGATCTATGCCCCCCAGCCAGCACGTCCCCAGCCCCAGAGCTTTGGCCTGCAACATGATCTGGCTGCCGGCCAGACCGATGTCCTCGTGAAGGAACTGTCGGTAGATCCGTTTCCCAGTATCACCGCACAGGACGATGAGCAGCGGAGCCTCCTCCACGTGCGCCCAGCGGATGAAGTAGAAGGCGGCGTGCTCGGCTACCTGCTGGCGAATCGCCTCGTCGCGGACGACGATGAAGTCCCACGGCTGGCGGTTGCTGGCCGAAGGCGCCCAGCGGCCAGCCTCCAGCAGTTGCTCGACCATCTCGTCCGGCACCGGATCCGGCCGGTAGCGGCGGATACTGCGCCGTGCTTTGAGTAGCGCCAGCAGCGATTCGGGAGAGGGAAGATTATCTGTTTGAGGCATTCAAGCACTCCTTTCTTAAATGTCCGTTACTTCGACGCCAAGTAATCCCATCATCAGGAAAATCTCGCCCCGGTGATGAATCTCGTGATCGAGGACGTGCCAGAAGACCCAGCGTAGTGAGAATGTCTGGCCCCACTGCTCCCGCGTCTCGTTCAGCCATTCAGCATCATGCTCGTCCAGCAGCCTCTCAGTGACGGCGTGTACCCGCTCCATCTCGTCCAGGATGCTCTTAACCGTGGGGCAGCGCTCCCTGGGGTACTCAGGCCACGGCTCGTCCTTCCCCAGCACCACCAGGTCTACCCAGCCGGCTTCAGCGTCAATGATGTGACGGGCCACATCGCCGATGGTGCGGAAGCCCTCTCCAGGGGTGAAATCAAGCTGCTCATCGGCCAAGCGACTCAGCGCTTCCACCAAGTCACGGCGGGCCAGGTTCCAGTAGGGATAAATGTCTTTGGCCATCATTGGTGTATCCCTCTCTTATCCACCCGACTCCCGCTCCACGATGCCGGTAGCGCAGCCGATTCCGCCAGCCGCCTTGAGGATCTCGTCCACCTCGACCACCTGGCAGGCGATGCCGGCATCCTCGTAAAACGCCTGGGTGATGGGATTACCGGCCGCCATGAGGATTCGTCGGGGGCCTAGCGTCACAAAGTTGAGCGCCATCCCTTGCACCGCTTCCCTCTCGTCCGGTATGAATAGAACGGTGTAACCCCGTGCTCGCAACGCTTCCACGGCTGCATAGGGAATGTGCCGCGGCCAGGCGATGGCCAGGGATCCATCGGCGAAGCGCAACTCCCCCATCAGGTGCATCGCCCCGTAGGGAAGCCCAACCTGGATCACCTCGACTCCCATCTCCCGCAACAGGCTCGCCACCTGCTCTGCACCCTCAGCGTTGGTCCGCATCCCCGTCGTCACCAAAGCAGTCTGCGGATCAATCCAGAGCGCGTCCGCCCCCTCGAAGGTTCCTCGCCCGCGCACGCTACGCAGGATGGGAACTCCCAGGTCGGCCAGCCGCCGGGCGACGTATCGCTCCTCGCCGGCGCGCACGGTGGATGCCGGCCGCCCCACGATGGCCCCCTCCGGCGTCATGAACATCAGGTCGGCCACGAACATCAGGTTGGGGGGCGGCGTCTCGGCCGGCTCGACGTAGTGCACGGTGACGCCGGCGTCCCGATAAGCCTGGGCCAGGGTATCGTGCTGCTTTCGCGCCCGGTCAGCGTCCAGCGGGGCGAGCATCTGAGCCGCATCCGGGTCGGCCACTTCTTCCAGCTCCGGGCCAGGCCGGTGGAGTAAGACCGCCTTAAGCGGCGACCACTCCATGCCCACGCCGCACGCCCCCCATACCCCTGCGATTTCCTGGCGCAAGGATACCGTGCGCGGCGACCAGCCCTCGCCGCCGTAGGCTGCGGTTTTGAGAATGTCTATCATAGTGAACCTCCTGAGTTGTTTGCGACCTCTACTTCTGCCTGCTTGTATCCTCGCAACGGTGTCGGGTGTGCCAGCACCTTCATGTTGATTTCCTCGTCGGACAGCTCCGGAAAGCGCCGGCGGAACGCACCTCGCAGGCCAGCTCGGACGAACTCCGCAGCCCGTATCATGGCCAGAGTGCGCTGGGCTGGCGTGAGCTGGGCCAGGAGTTGGAGTTGCTGCCAGTCAATGGGGTCGAATTGCAGTGTCTCGCCTGCCGTGTCGTCAGGCGCTTTTGTCGGACTCATATCCGCATGTCCTCCTAACCTGTACAAGCCAGAACCAAAAGGCTTTTTGCCACGAATTACACGAATTTTCACTAAATTTTTCTTTTTCCTGTTAATTCGTGAAATTCGTGGCAGATAAAAAGTGCGTGACGTGTTTCAGAACCCGCAGCGCGCGCAAGGTGACCCACTTGCTGGGCCTCCCCTTCTGCTCGATGTCGGCCCACATCTTGCCGCTGAGCGCGTTCTCCAGCTTCCAGCGACCCTGAGCATCCTGCTTGTTCAGGATGAACTGGAGGGCATTACCCAAGCTAGGATCCCCACCGTAGCCCAGCTTCACTAGCACCGCTGTAGTCTCTAGAACGTCGCTCCAGTAGCTCAGCGGGAAGCCGAACTTGAGCCAGGTTGAGCTAACCCGTTGGGTGTAAGGATAGTCGGCCACGGCCGGGTCGCGGCTGAGCAGGAACTCGGCGCCGACCTCGATGGCACGCTGCACAGCCGGGGTGCGCCGCTCCGCTGGAATCGCAATCAGCGCCTTCATGGCTTTGTTGGCGCCCCAGGCGCAGGGCTGCCCTTCGTTGACGCTGCAGGCAAAGCACGGCCCGCTGGTGCCCGACTTGAGGTAGCGGAAGTCGCCCTCGCCGGTGATGGCCCGCGCCTGCCAGTCCAGCGCCGCTTGTACACGCGGATCGTCGGCGTATCCCAGGCGCGACAGAGCGTACAGCAGGTTGCCGTTCAGGCACGGCATGGCGCCGCTGGGCACTGGCTTTTGGTAGACTGAGAATGCACCATTGGCGGCGATGGAGTGGCTCAAGAGGTACTCGCAGCCCCGCCGCACTCGCTCGTCTGACGGATCGGCCCCCAGCTCGGCCAGGAAGATGATCTGCCAGACGGTGCTTCGGTATTTGGGTGAATAGCCGCCGCCAGGCTTGACCCAGTAGCCGTCGGGGTACTGGGCGTCCAGAATGGCCAGCACTGGCCCCGTGGTCATAATGGCTGCCCTGGCCGCTTCAACTTCAGGATCATCCTCCGGGCGGTCCAGCAGTTCCCGCAGGGCGAAGTAGCGCACGCTGGGGTTATCTGGGTCAGGCTCCAGCAGCCAGGGTATGGGATCGTTATTCAACACGTTCTGCCAATCAGGCATTTGGTCACCTTCGACGAGTGCAGGTTATCTGGTGGCAGACTTGGCCGCCAGGCAACACTACATCGGATTGAGAAAGGAACGGATTTCTGGGCTCTCAATCCGTTTTATTCTAAATCCGTTGTAGTGTTTTGTCACTTCCGACGAGTGCAGGTTGCTGACCATCAATCTCACAAGCTAAAGCATAGCACTAAGGCCCTGATTCGTCAAATCGCTGCTTGCGCAGATTCGAGGAGTCGGATATAATTACTGCAGGGTCACGGTGAAGGCACTGTTGTGCTAAACCGCGCTGGATTTTGAGCAGTTTTCTGCACTGTATCTTAAAGAGGGACTAATGCTGACTCTCCGCCTCACCCAAACCACCATCGGCCCGGACAAATACCGCGTCGAGGTCGCTCTCGAAGGTAAAGGCATGCCCCGTCAGACTGCTACTGCCCGCTTCGACTTCAAACTGACCGCCCAAGAGCAGGAAGACCTGCGCTGGTATCTCGAAGACTTCTTGCAGCATCCCCATGACCCAGCCCCTAAGATCGCGAAGCGCATTGAGGGGCGCATGGCTGAGATCGGGACGGAACTCTTCAAGGCCGTGTTTCACGCCGACGACGACGCCCGCGACTTATGGGCCACGCTGCGCACTCGCCTGAACGACACCCGCGTTGAGATCATCGCCGGAGTGCGGGAGGCAGCGGCCATCCCCTGGGAGCTGATCCGCGATCCCAAGACCGACACGCCGCTGGCCCTGCGTGCCCAGGCCTTCGTGCGCGCCCAACCCCGGGCCGCGCAACTTCCGCAGCTTCCCCAAACCGAGTCCGGACCCATCCGCATCCTGCTGGTCATCTGCCGCCCCAGCGGGCGCGAAGACGTGCCCTTCCGTTCGGTCGCTACCCACCTCATCAAGGGCCTGAGCGGCAGCGCGCGCGAAGCCTTTCAACTGGACGTGCTGCGCCCGCCCACGTTTGAGCAACTGGGGCGCGTCCTCCGCCAGGCCCGGTCCGAGGGCCGGCCATACCACGTCGTTCACTTTGACGGGCACGGCGTGTACCGGGCGGGGGGACGGGCGCGCTGGCGGGTCAGTTCGCTCCTATTCGCCGATCACCGTCCCGGCAAGCATGGCTACCTGGTATTTGAAAACCCTGCGCTGAAAGAAAACAAGGAGTGGGTTAACGGCCCCGCGCTGGGCAAGCTACTGGCGGAGACGGATGTCCCGGTGCTGGTGCTCAACGCCTGCCTCTCCGCTCACGCCGAAGCACCTGCAGCCCCCACCCCAACCCCTCCCCCGAAAGCAGGGGAGGGGCTAGAGACCGACGTTCACTCCCAGGTGCGCGCCCTGGGTTCGCTGGCCCAAGAAGTGATGGACGCGGGCGTGGCCGGGGTGGTGGCCATGCGCTACAACGTCTACGTGGTCACCGCCGCGCAGTTCGTGGCCGATCTCTACGCTTCGCTGGCCCAGGGCCACACGCTGGGCGAGGCGGTGACGCTGGGCCGCAAGCAACTGGCTGCCCAACCCCTGCGCACCATCGCCTACGACCCGCTGCCGCTGCAGGATTGGCCTGTGCCAGTGGTGTACGAGGCCGCGCCCATCGCTCTGTTTCCCAAACCGGCGCAAGAGGTTGCCTTGACCATCCATCTGGAGGCCGGCGACGCCGCGCCCGCGCGTGGGACGCTCGACCCCAGCCTGCCGCCCAGTCCGGACGCAGGCTTTTACGGGCGGGACGAAACCCTGCTGGCCCTGGACCGCGCTTTCGACACCCAGCCCATCGTCCTGCTGCACGCCTACGCCGGCAGCGGCAAGACGGCCACCGCCGCCGAGTTCGCCCGCTGGTACGCGCTGACGGGCGGAGTGGAAGGCCCGGTGCTCTTCACCTCGTTCGAAGGTTACAAGCCGCTGGCGCGGGTGCTGGATCAGATCGGGCTGGTGTTTGGCCCGTCGCTGGAGGCGTCGCGCATCAACTGGCTGGCCTTGCCCGACGAAGCGCGTCGCCAGGTCGCCCTGCAGGTGATGGAGCAGATTCCGGTGCTGTGGATCTGGGATAACGTGGAGCCGGTGGCGGGCTTTCCCGCTGGCACGGATTCGGCCTGGAGCGCGGCGGAGCAGCGCGAACTGATTGGCTTCTTGCGGGCCGCGAGGGAGACCAGGGCCAGGTTCCTGCTCGCCTCCCGCCGCGACGAGCGAGATTGGCTAGGCGACCTGCCCCAGCGGATCACCATACCGCCCATGCCCATGCAGGAGCGGGTGCAGTTGGCCCGCGCGCTGGCCGAGAAGCACGGTAGAAAACTAACCGACGTGGAGGACTGGCGGCCACTGCTGCGCTTCACGCAGGGCAACCCGCTGGCCATAACCGTGCTGGTGGGCCAGGCCCTGCGCGACGGGCTGACGACCAAAGACCAGATCGAGGCATTTGTGGCCCAACTGCGGGCCGGGGAAGCCGCGTTCGAGGACGAAGAGAGCGAGGGCCGCGCCAGGTCGCTGGGCGCTTCGCTGAGCTACGGCTTTGCGCACGCCTTCACTGAAGATGAGCGCAAGCAACTGGCCCTGCTGCACTTCTTCCAGGGCTTTGTGGACGTGCAAGTGTTGCAAGCAATGGGGCACCCCGAAGCCGACTGGTGCCTGCCCGAAGTGCGCGGTCTGACCCGCGATGATGGCATCGCCCTGCTCGACCGCGCCGCCGAGGTGGGCCTGCTTACTGCCCACGGCGGCGGCTACTATACCATCCACCCCGCCCTGCCGTGGTACTTCAAAAGCCTGTTTGAGCAGTATTACGCCCCCACCCCAACCCCTCCCCCGACTTCAGGGCCTGCCCTGAGCGAGGTCGAAGGGGAGGGGCCAAGCTCCCCTCTCCCAGGTTTGGGAGAGGGGCCGGGGGTGAGGGCCACCCGCGCCTTCGTCGAGGCCATGGGAGAGTTGGGGAACAACTACTTCTGGGAATATGTGGGCGGCAACCGCGACGTGATCAGTGCATTGACCGCCGAAGAAGCCAGCTTGCTGCATGCCCGGCACCTCGCCCGTACTCATGGTTGGTGGCTGGCAATGATGAAAACGATGCAGGGCTTGCGCCAACTCTACGACCACACCGGCCGCCGGGCGGAGTGGAAGCGGCTGGTGGAGGAGATCGTGCCCGATTTTGTGGACCCGGCCACCGACGGCCCGCTGCCGGAGCGGGAGGAGAACTGGAGCCTGGTCACCGAGTATCGCGTGCGGCTTGCTTATGAAGCGAGGCAGTGGGCCGAGGCCGAGCGGCTACAACGCGCTCAGGTGGAATGGAACCGCCAACGCGCCGCCCCCGCCCTGACCGTGCCGGCAGAGGCGTTGGATGGCGCGCAGCGCAACGCCATCCGGTCGCTGGCGGTGTCGTTGGAGCAACTGGGGCACATTCAGCGCGAACAAGGCCAGACTGACTGTGCCGTGGCGTATGAAGAAGCCATTCCGCTGTGTCAGCGCATCGGCGATAGGCCTGAAGAAGCCATCATTGCCTTCAACCTCGGCCATGCGTACAAAAACCTCCCCACCATCCGCGACCTGGCGCAGGCCGAGCACTGGTACCGACGCAGCCTGGAATTGCGCGAAGAGCGCGACCGGTTCGGGCGCAGCAAATGCTATGACGCGCTGGGGACGACAGCTCGCGAGCAGTTCAAAGAGGCACGGACAGATGGGAAATCGAAGGAAGAACTGCTGAGGTATCTTGACGCTGCAGCGGAATACTACCACCAGGCACTTGCCTTAACTCCTCCCAACGCGCTGGACGATCTGGCAGTGACGCACAACCAACTAGCCAACACCTACTCCAATGCAGGTGACTTGCACCGCGCCCTGTCGCAGTACCGCGAGTCCTTCCACTACAAAGAAGCGGCGGGCAACGTCTACGCTGCCGCCAACACCCGCTTCAACGTCGCCGTTACCCTTGCCAACGCAGGCCGCCTGGCGGATGCGCGGGAGTACGCTTACGCCGCCCTGCGCAACTTCCAAACTTACGGCGACCGCGCAGCGGAGATGATACAGCGGACGCAGGGGTTGATTGATAGATTGAGCAAGTGATGAGTAAAACGTAAAACGGGAAGGAGGAAAGTACTATGACCACATCCACATGGTTCGACGACCTGCCGGTGTTGGGGGCCTTGCCGCCCCAGGAAGCGGCGGCCAAGCTGCGGGAGGTGGGGGAGGTTGAGGCTGCCACAGCGCTGGAGGCCGCGCCAGGCGAAGCGGTGACATTCAGGGGCGCCAAGCGATGGTGGCCCTTTCAAGACAAAGCCTGGCAGCACACCGCCCACGCCTTCGGGTACCTGGCCCCGGCCCTGCCCGGCAGCGACCGTGGAGGAGGACTTCCCGCGCCCATCCAGCACGCGGGCAACATCGCCGCGGACGTCACGCTGAAAAACGCGCGCATCAAGATCACGCTCGACCGGCTGCGCGTGGCGGACTATCCCGGCGGCAGCACGCACCGGGTGCTGTTCGATTTCTACGCCCAGAATCAGGTGCCGGGCCATGTGGAGCACCTGCACTTCAACGCCACCCACCGGGTGCGCGAGGGCGAGCAGGCCGCCATCCTGGGCTATCCCATCTTCGTGGGGCTGAACGTGGGCACTGAGGGCGTGGCGTTTCAAGTGCTTCACCGTCAACGTGGGGAACGAGGCCGACGAAGCCTTCCTGGGCTTTCTGGAGTCGGACGTGTTCAAAGAGGGGTTGAAGCTGGCATCCACGGTGCAGCCAGCCATCGGGCTGTTCTCCGAAACCGCGCTCGGATTGACCAAGGCCATCGCCAGTCGCAACAAAAACGTGCCGGTGCAGAATTTCTTCATGGGTCTCGACTTCAGCCACATCGCCACCCGCGCCCGCCTGGCCGAAGGCTCGTACCTGGCCGTCCAGATTCCCGAAACCATTCAGACTGTCTGGGACTGGAACGAGTGGGTCTACAATCCAGCCAACGGTCGGGTGGTGAACAAGGCCAATCCCACCCAGTTGATCCCGTACAACTACGTCGTTTTCAGCATCAGCCGCTACGAGGGGGATTAGAGCCTCATCAATCAGATTCTTGCCTAGACAGCAAGGACTTAACCACCAAGACACAAAGGCACAAAGAAAAAGAAAAACTTAGTGTCTTGGTGTCTTGGTGGTTTTGATGAGGTTTGAGCCTTGCTTGATTCCGGCTCGGCCACCTGCTTATCTTGCTCGGTCGGCGAGGCGCTCAGCGCGTTCAATGAAGCGAACGAGGCGGGCGCGCAGTTGGGCCACATCGGCGACAGGTCGGGTCAGGCGCACGCGGTCTGGGCCGTGGTGTTCGCTCCACAACCATCGTAGGATCAGAAACGGCCAGCGCGTGGCCCGAAGACGGTCCCACACCGCTAGCCGCTCCTCAAAAGCGTGATCCCCGGCTGGGCGGCGGTAGTTGTCGCGCAGCCAGGCGTGCTGGGCCTCGCTCAGCTCAACTGACGCCGCGTGCCAGCGCAGCTCCGCTATGTCTATGGCCGGGTCGCCCCAACCGCTGTATTCCCAGTCCACCCAACGCAGCCTGCCATCCCCACTCCACACCGTGTTCGCCAGGTTCGGGTCCACACGGCACAGGCGCAAGGACACACTCTCGTGGCCTGGGTTCGCAGTTGTGGTCAGAGCGACCTCCACGCAACCATCCACCAACCGCGCCAGCCGATCGCGCAAATCCCGCCCGTCCGGATCGGTGGTCGCCAGCCAGGGCCCATACTTGGCCAGGAAATCGCGTAGCTCAGCCAGGTACAACTCGAAGTCAAACCAGTGGGACCAGGCGTCGCGGACATCGTGGTCCTCAAAGTTGCCCGGCTGGAGGGCGTGCAGGCAGTGAAAGCTATCGAGCAGCGAGGCCAGTTGCTGCGCCGTGGGCGATGGGCTGAGGGGTTCGCCGGGCAGCCAGCGATAGGCCACAGCGGGGAAGGGAACGATGGCGCAACTTTCGTCCAACCAGAGGGGCTGCGGCGCGATGTCCAGCCCTGCCGCTTGCAGCAGGCGCAGGGCCGCATACTCCCGGGCAGCCCGGCGGCACTCATCGGCGACGCACAGCTTGCAGGCGTAGCGTTGCCCGTCGGCGTCCACCCGGTACAGCGCATTGTTGAACCCGCCGGTCACGCGGTGCACCGTCACGCCGCCCGCCGTCCGGGTGTCCGCTCCAGCGGCGTACGCGGCAGCGACCGCCCGCAGCCAGCCTTGCCCTTCCCTCATTTGATCTCCCCCATCAAGTGCCAGGCCAACTCGTTGGCACGCGGTTCATGAACTCGACGAGCCATCGGTTGCCAATCCAGCGCAGGCCGTGAAGGCCGGTGGCATCCGTGTAAACGCCGAAGCTGTGAGCCCCCAACAGACACCGCACGATAGTCCCGACGGTGCCGCCGTGGGCCACGATCAACACGGTGCCTTCCGGATGGGCCTCCAAGATGCGGCGGGTCGCCTCTTGGACCCGGGCCTTGAAGGGCAAGTAGCTCTCGGCGAGGTAGGCTGGGGGTGCGGCGCCGTCGTTGATGTACGGCGGGGCGTAGTCGTCGCTGTCGTGCCAGTAGTGCACCTCGAACTCGCAGAGGTCGTCGTCGAACTTCACCGGCAGGTGCAGCTCAGCAGCGACGATCTCGGCTGTGTCCCTGGCGCGGATGAGGGTGCTGGCGTAGATAGCGTCAATTCCATCTTGGTTGGCCGCCAGCCAGCGGCCCAGCAGGCGCGCCTGCCGGCGGCCCTTGTCGGTGAGAGGGCTGTTGAAGCCAGCCTCATCACCGCGAACCATCCACTCCGATTCACCGTGTCGGGCCAGAAGAAGGTTCATGGCAGCGTATCCTCCTCACTCAACTCATTTCCCATTCCTCCGCCGTGCTGGCGGCAGAAGGCTATCTGCTGCCCCAGGTGGAACCGCGTCTTCTCCTCGTCCTCTGCCTCCAGGGATTTGGGGTTCAGTTCCACTGTGGCGATGCCGGCGTAGCCATCCTGCGCCAGCCGACTGATGAGGGTGCCCAGGGGCAGGAAGCCGTCCTCCAGACGGCGATGCTCTCGAACACGCCGCCCGTCTCGGCGGGCGTTGGACAGGTGCACGTGCGCCACCCGCTCCCGCACGCGCTGGTAGACCATCAGTGGATCCAATCCCTTCGTCCCCAGGTGGGCGGTGTCCAGGGTCAGGTGAGCGAAAGCCCCCCATTCCTCTAGCCGGTTCATCCGCCAGGGATCCAGCGGCGCAAAGGGCCACCAGCGCATCCACTTCAGCGGCATGTTCTCCACGGCGACCACCGGAACGGGATGGGCCTGCTGCCAGGTGATCAAGTCATCGCGAAGCCAGCGACCATAAGCCCTGTCTCTCCCATAGGGCAGGTGGACTACAATGACCTCCGCGCCGACGGCCCTGGCCAGCTCCGCTGTGGCAGCGATGCTCTCGGGCTGGCTACGGGGCCAGGCTGCCAGTCGCTGTGGCCGGAAGGGAGCGTGGACGCTCACGATGGGCAGACCGTGCCGCTCCATCAGCCGTCGTAAATAGACTGGCTGGCGAGTATCGAATCTTGGATCAACGAGCACCTCAATGCCATCGAAGCCAACCTCGGCGGCCAGGGCAAAGACGCGGTCCAAGCCATAAGTGTAGAGTGAGCCTGTGGAAAGGGCAAAACGCATTAGTAATCCTCCTCCAAGTTTGCTGTGACGAGCAGTTTTCTATTATGCCAAATTCTCCGATTTGACTTTTGGGAGCAACTGCGCTATATTGTTGATAAAGGTAGCCGCGCTTTAGGAAACACAGGATTAGGAGGGCTGTTATGAGTGAGACAATAGAGGCATTATATGATGGTTCAGTGCTTCGGCCTGTCGAACCCCTTACACTCGAACCAAACACCCGTGTATGGATTGTTATTGAGATCGTGCCGCCTACTACAGAGATGCCCCTTTCCTTCCTTCGGACGGCGCGTTCGCTCAACTTGGATGGTCCGTCGGATTGGTCTGCAAATCTGGAAAACTATCTGTACGGGGACAAAGCCCAATGAAGATTGAGGTATTCCTTGATGCTGCCTATGCTATTGCGTTGTCTGTACCGAAAGACAGCTATCACAGGCGAGCGGTCTTACTTGCCGATGAGTTGGAAGCATCGGAAACGCGCTTGGTAACGACTCGTGCGGTAATGTTGGAGATCGGAAATGCCTTGTCAAAACAGCGCTATCGCCACGCTGCAGTGGAGTTACTGCTGTCACTTGAGGCAGATCCAAATGTTACCATTGTCCCATTGTACTAAGATCTTTACGCACGAGCGTTCCGTCTCTATCGTGAGCGTCCAGACAAAGACTGGGGATTGACAGATTGCATATCATTCATCGCTATGCAGAGTCGCAAGATCACCGAAGCGTTAACCACCGATGAGCATTTTCAGCAGGCAGGTTTTAGAGCATTGTTGCTGGAGGGTTCCACGTAACCGCGTCTAACATTACCTACAGTCATTTAGCACCACTGCTAGCTTTCCCGCTCTTTAGCCCGGTGCGCAGCTTGTTGTTCACCTCGCGCACGACGTGAGCGGCCAGAAGCTCGCGATTCTCCTCCAGGTAGGCGCCCACCCGGTCCGGGTGTGTCTTGGTCATCTCCCGCAGCGCCCAGGAGACGGCTTTGGTGATCATGGGATGCCGCTCTTCTTTGACCCGATCAACGAGTTCCAGGGTCAGGTCGGGGATGGTGAAGCCTGTGTGCCCACGGTTTATCGGTGTGGTGGCCACCAGCGCCAGTCGGCGGCTCCACACGTCCTCGTCGGCGATCAGGTCCCACAGGTGGCTCAGCCTGGCGCTTGGATCCGCCAACAACCAGGGGGCCAAAATGCTGCTCCCCAAACCATCGGTCAGCCCCCAGTTGTCCAACTTGCAACGCCAGCGGTCGAAGTGGCCCCAAGTCAAGTCGGGAATGTGACGGCGGTAGCGTACCAGCAATTCCATGCCTAGCGCGCGTTCCTCCTGCGATTCTCCGTCCCACAGCATCTCCACCAAGTCCAGCAGGTCCTCGTGTGTAACATCCTTGTGAGCACGCTGCCAGTTGCGGGCGATTTCGCGGAGCTGAGGTACTCGCACGCCGTAGATCTTGAGTTGGGTGTGAATCACCTTCACTGACCCCGCCTGGTACTCAGGGTCAGCGTGCTGCCGGATCTGCTCCAGCAGTTGTTGCCTTTCAGCCTGGATGTCCATGATCGTCCTCCTCACTCTGGTACAGCCACGGCGATAAGCCCCGCCCGCTGTCGGGTGCCGGGGCCCTGCGGCAGCACCTCCGGCAGGTATATTCTAGCACGTCTCTGGCCGGTTTACAAATGCGCTAGCCTCGTCAGAAGCATGTATACCGATTATACTTTTGGCTCAAAAAGTTGATACTTTTGGGTATTGCCAGATCACCGAAAGTATGATATAATGTAGGCTCTTTGGGATTTCGCAGGGTAGTCACGAATCTCAGCCAATGACACTCCCACATCTGGGGGTTAGCTCTATCAAATGCCCAGATGTGGCGTATAACAAGTGTTCGCCCTGCGAAATCCTA
>SDBT01002568.1_pt1 | contig 31972 bp, 30 predicted proteins | sample 2277101 | NCBI WGS metagenome assembly SDBT01 (sample SAMN10404973, study PRJNA504765) | marine sediment metagenome | isolation source: marine sediment core GS10_PC15, 103 cmbsf | place: Arctic Ocean: Southern Knipovich Ridge | collected 2010 | reverse complement strand
TTGGTTTTCTATTAACGAAACTACGTAAAAAAAGATATTCACTTTTATTAGATGTGATAAGTCTTATTTTACTTATTGTAATTATTTCGATGTTTTATGTCGGTACCTCTAAATTATGCGAGGTAAGTATCGGTGATGTGCAAGGAGATGATATTATTGGTATATCTCTTGGTCATGAAACAATTAATATGCAGTCATACTGGGGATTTTCTATTGGTTTTTATTTAGTGATTGCCTCAGCTGTATTAGCAATGATGCCTTTGTTTTTTGAAGTAAAAAAGGGAATCTATCGGTTACGCAAAAGAAATAGTAATTAATGCAAAGCTTAGTGCAAAAATAAAATATGTGGCATACATAAGTGTCCATGCGGAAGTATTTTCGCATTTTTCATTTTTATGGCTGTGAATCATGAGCCAATATATAAAAAAACTCAGAATGATGAGGAGGGAAAGTGGTAGCAAGTAAAACTCTATAATATTGAACAGTATTAAGGGGATGATTAAGGCAAAAGCGCAACTCATAAAGAGAAGAGAGATGAATGATGTTTTCTTCAAACCCAACACATTGATGAGAGTTTTTGTTCCTGTTTTTTTATCAGCATCTGCATCAAGTATGTCTTTTGTTGCAGTTCCTCCAAAGAGAAATAAAGCTGAGATGCATCCGATTGCAATTGGCAGGTTTTGAAACGGATTTGCAAAAACACTCCATGAGGCAAGGATTCCGAGAAATCCTCTTGGCACAGCTACCCATAATTGATTGATGAAAAGGAATTTTTTCATTCGTGGCGGTAGTGAATATGTTATTGAAAAGAATGCAATGAAAAGAACAAGTACACTAAACGTTATATTAATAGCGAGTGATAACAACATTGCAAAGATGTAAAGGAGAAATGATATGTTTCGCGCTTCTTTTCTTGATAGTATTCCTTTAGGTATAGGACGATATGGTTTTGATAATTTGTCCTCTTTGTAGTCAGTTGCTTGGTTGAGTGCGTTTGATGCACCATTTAATAAAGCAAAACACAGACTTGCAGGAATAACCATTAAAACTATTGTGAGAAATGAGGCATCGGTTTTTCCAGAATAAATCAGACTTGCGATCATAACACTACTTGAAACAATGATTGGAGCTAGAAGAGTGAATGGTCGAAGCAGTTCAATATACCCCCTTATTTTTCCACTCATGCAACCTCACCCGTTTTTATCATGATTAAAAGTTGCGATTTATGAGTATATAAATATACTTTTTTAATTATGTAAAGGTATATGGGCACTTTTGTGGTTTTTTTACTTTCGCTATATTCAAAATTATTGCTGGTGTCTTCATTCTCTTTTTTCACAACCATGCACTACTTATTTTGTAGTTTTTATTATATATATCTTGTTTTACAATTGTTACCAGATTTAAGAAAAAAAGATTTACTTATAAAACCCTGTTTATCAAAAGATATAAGTTCTACAATCTAATTCATTAAATCTGGAGATGTAATTAAAGATGAATTGGAAAAAATTTTTAAAACCAAATCGAGAAAAAATTGTTTTATTGATACTCATCATATTTATATCAATCTTATACATATCTTCTGGAGCCATTTCAGATTATTTTGGACGAGAATATACTAATCCATTAAATCCAATCGAAACTTTAATCCTGATATTGTTAATTCCAACAATACTAATTATGTTACCTTATGGGTACATACAAGAGTACATATCAAATCCTAGTTTAGCTTCATCTCATGGGATAAATCCAATGACAATATCCTTAATCATATTGTTTGCTATTATCGGCATATTTATTTGGTATGTTATAGTTTGTTTACTCTCCTATATATACAAAAGATACAGATACAAAAAACCTATTGAAAAAACAGAGAATTAAAACCCATTGTTTTTTCCTTATAAAACCTGTTTTTAAATAAATATATCTTTACATTTATTATCAAAAAATAATTATTATTAAGAAATTACTTATATCTAAATTTCACTCGTTTTACCCCATCGATATTATTGATTATTGTTGAGACTGCTTTTGGGACCAACTCCTCCCATAATTTATTCTGCATCATTCTTTTACGAATCTCTTTACCAGAATAATTCTCTCGACTGAAAAGATCAGTTTTCTTAACAACATATCCTTTTTCTGAAAACAGCTTTTTTGTTAAAGAATTATTAGAAAGAACAACATCAAAATCTGAAACAATTGAAATAACATGAGAGACCCACTGAGGGGGATTATGAATATCCGGAATTGCAGTTATCCTGTAATTTGTTAACCCTACTTCCTCTAACGATTTTTCAATCATCATTTTTCGCTCATCATACGAAAAAGGATTTTCCTGCGTATCGCTGTATTGTGATGAACCGATACCAATAATTATTTCATCATACTGCTTACAAATACTCTGTAAAAAAAGAAGATGTCCCTTGTGAAATGGTTGAAAACGTCCGATAAATAATGCGTTCATAATCATAATTGAAATAACAATATTACTTTTACTTATTTTCTGGAGAAAACATCGGTTTTTTCTCGCTCTTTTCCACTGATTTCAAATGCGTCTCTGTCTTTTTCTTCTCAGATTCAAGCTCAACTTTTCCTACTATCTTCAAAGGTCTCATCTCCTTAAGCTTTCGGAGAAGCTCTTCTTTTCCCTCACCAATAAGAGCGTTTTCTAAAACATCGTTAAGAGTCTCCACAGGAATAATCTCAATTTTTCCTTTGTATTTTTCTTCAATTAATACATCATTCAGATTCGCCTTAGGAATCAAAACTCGTTTTATACCCGTCTGAGCTGCAGCTTCAATTTTTGCGGTAACTCCACCAATAGGAAGAACAGTACCTCTGATGCTAATCGAACCCGTCATAGCGACATCCTGACGTACATAAACATTCTCCATAGCGGAAATAACAGCAGTGATCAGTGATACACTTGCAGAATCCCCTTCGATACCTTCATAGGTTCCAATAAATTGGATATGAATATCAACCTTTGAAATATCCCGTCCTATATATTTTTTAATGATTGCGGAAATATTTTGAACTGATTCTTTTGCTATCTCTCCAAGTTTACCTGTTGCAATTACCTTTCCTTCGGATTGAGATCCAGCGGGTGTAACTTCTGCGACAATCGGGAGAACTAACCCTGAAAACTCACTCATGGATGGATCTGCAGAATGCACAGCAAGGCCGTTTACTGCACCGATTTCTTCTCCCTTTGTTCTAAACGAACGATATTCGCTCTGAGATTCCAATGCTCTATCAACGACTTGTTGTTCAAGGGATCTCGCTATTTTCTTCGCATCAATAACATGCTCTTGAGTCACTAATTTATCTTTTCGTTCATATGCGATATCACCGGCAACTCGCACAAGTCCACCAAGCTCCCGTAGTCGAAGGGATAGTTTTCCTTTTCTCCCTGCTCTTCGTTGCGCTTCATGAATAATTTCAGCAACTGCTTCTCTACTGAAATGAGATATTCTCTCATCCTTTTTTACTTCTTGAGCGACAAAACGAACAAGCTTCTCTCTATTCTCATCCGTATCATCCATGATGCTATTCAGATAGACCTCATAGCCATACCCTCTAATTCTCGAACGTAAGGCAGGATGCATTCCTCGGAGTGCATCTAAATTACCTGCAGAAACCAAGATAAAGTTACATGCTGCAGGCTCTGTCTTCACCATTGCACCAAAACTACGTTCTGATTGACCGGTAATTTGAAACTTTTTCTCTTGAATTGCCGTTAAAAGATGTTGTTGCGATGGAAGACTCAGTGTGTTTATTTCATCAATATAAAGAACTCCTTTATGTGCTCGATGTATCGCACCTGCTTCAACGAGTTGATGCGGTGGCGTTTCAAGTCCTGCTGATTGAAAGGGGTCATGTCGAACGTCTCCAAGAAGAGCTCCGGAATGTGCAGCTGTTGCATCAATAAACGGAGGAGCAGCATTTTTTTCATGAGAAACTAATATTTTTGGGACTTGTTGCAGTCCTTTTCTCTGAGTAAGTCCTCCTCTTGCTACAATAATATAGATCATAAAAGCAAAAATCCCACCAAAAAGAATATACTCAAGATGATTTGTTACTATAGCCGCTAGTACCGATATGACAACAATCATGAGAACAATTGAAATTATTAAACTATTTTGCTGCTCTGCCTTCTTTTTTGCCTCATCTCGTTGAACCTTGATTATTTCCTTTGCCTTCCCGCCAGGAACAACTCGTATATGTGGTGTGTTTGTATCATCGTTGTTAGGATATGCAATGATATCTTCTAATTGCCCTTTCGGTAAAAACTCAGTCATTGCCCGAGCTACCATGGACTTTCCAGTTCCTGGATCACCGATGAGCATGATATGTCGTTTTTGCTCTGCTGCTTTCTTAATAATAGCGACAGTTTTATCTTGCCCTATCACTTGATTAAGAAGGCTTTTTGGAACTTTGACGTCTTTTGTTGTTTCGAATTTAATTTTTTTTATCCATTTATTGATTGGAGGTAACTCTTCTTTTTTTTGTTTGTTTGATTCTATTTCTCCTTCTGTCAATTTTGCCACCGTTTATAAAATCCGTATGCATATTAAATATTTTATATGGTTTAATCTTGATAAGTTTATGGGGATATAACAAGTATGTATATCAATTTTTCTTTTAGAGCAATATCCGCTGGCTTTATAATATCCTATGTGATACCGCAACAGCAATGACATTTGACAGAAAAACACTAGTGATTCCAGATAAAACTAGATTTGAGGAACAAACCATTTTGGCCAAAGGAGATGTTGTTATTGGAGATAGATCATTACTTCAGTTTAGCATTAATACTGATGGGCGAATATTTATTGGAGAGCATGTTATAACTGGAGGAAATCTAAATGCAACAAACGATGTCCGTATCGATATTTTTTCAAGCATCGGTGGAGATATACAAAGCGGAGGTAATGTGTATCTTGGAGAGAAAGTAAAAGTGAATGGTAAACTCTCTTTGAAAGGAGATCTTGATGTCGGAGATAGTGTTGAAATAGAAAGTGGTTTTGAAGCAAAGGGTTGGATAAATATTCGCAGCCCAATACCAACAGTTATATATATTTTCATATATCTATTGCAGCTTTTGAAGATGGGGCACAGCGAAGAAATAGAACGACTTCTTGAAGAACTTGAACAAAACGATGGAAAAACAATACCTATCTCGGAATCATTTCTTTTTATTCCTAACAGTTCAATTATTGGGCTTTCAAAATCACAAGTAGATCACAATCTTCATATTGGAAAAGAATGCAAAATTTTAGGAAATTATGACATAAAAGGAAACATCTATATTGATGACAAATCAGACGTGTACGGATCATTACATGCCACTGGTGATGTTTTTTGTGGAAAAAAAGTAAAAATACATGGAAACATCGTTTCAAACGGCATTGTTAATATCAGTGAAGAAACCCACGTCGTTGGCAATGTATCCGCAGATAAAATTATCCTTTCAAAAACAACAACTGTTCAAGGAACCCTTCTTGCAAAAAAAGGTGTCTCATTTATTGACTCATCAAAAGAAAATGCAACTGAAAAGGTTAAACGATTTGAAAATGATGCAGATATTGTTGATGAAGTAAAAGAAATGTTGGAGTAAAAAAAACAATGCAGCTCGGTATAGTTGGAAAACCCAATGTTGGCAAATCCACATTTTTTAATGCCGCAACCGAGGCACATGCCGAGATTGCAAACTATCCTTTCACAACCATTGAAGCAAACCGGGGAGTCATGTACATTCGAAAACCCTGCCCCTGTAAAGATTTCAAAGTAACCTGTACACCACACAACTCAAAATGTAGTAATGGGACACGATTTGTACAAATTGAAGCAATCGATGTTGCAGGACTAGTTCCCGATGCGCATAAAGGAAAAGGGCTAGGAAATAAATTTCTTGATGATCTCAGGCAGGCCCATGCTCTTATCCATATCATTGATGCGTCAGGCAGTACTGATGAAGAAGGTAATCCCTGTGAAATCGGGACGTATGATCCTTTAAAGGATGTTGAGTTTTTAGAAAAAGAAATTACATACTGGTTTAATGGAATCATCCATAAGGATTGGGAAAGAATTGGAAGACAAAGTGAACTTGAACAAAAGAAAATCGAACGTATGCTTGCAGAAAGACTTGCAGGTCTTGGAATTAAAGAAGAACACATCGTTGATACAATTCGAAAATTGAATCTTGACAGATTAAAACCTTCGAAATGGACAGATGATGAGATGTTACAGTTTTCTGATTATGTTCGTAAATGCAGCAAACCAATGATTATTGCATTTAATAAAAGCGATAAGGCATCTGATGATCTCATGGCAAAAATGAAGGAATTACAAGAGTATATTGTCATTCCAACAAGTGCTGAGAGTGAACTTGCATTACGTAATGCATCTGATAAAGGAATCATTAAGTATATACCTGGAAGTAGTGATTTTACTGTTGTTAAAAAAGAAGAACTCTCAGAAAAACAAGGAAAAGCATTGGAATATATCAAGAGTCATGTATTAAAAAAATATGGCTCAACAGGGATTCAGAAATGTATCGAAGAAGCAGTTAAGGTGCTTGATCTCATTGTTGTTTATCCTGTTGAAGATGATTCACATCTCACTGATAAAGAAGGAAGAATTCTCCCAGATGCCCATCTAATTCCTCGCGGGTCAACAGCAAAAGATCTTGCCTATAAGGTCCATACTGATCTAGGGGATCATTTTATAAGAGCAATTGATGCACGAACTCATCGAGTGGTAGGATCAGATCACCAATTAAAGGATGGAGATGTTATCAGTATCATTGCAGATGCGTAGATATTTGAAATGCAAACCTACATATGAATCTGCATATGCTGCGAGATAATGATGTGCCTATTACGTGCATTATTATCTGCAAAACAAGTTTTTAAAGCCACCAAGCATTCCAAAATTGGGATTGCAACAATCGTTATTTTCTAGGAGGAAAAACGTGACAGTAAAAAACATTAACAAGACGGTACTATCAAAAAATCTTCGCAGAAAAAATTTTTCAAAAAACCTCATACATAAAAAAATTGACTTAGACGAACTTCCATTTACAACTATAAAAGTCACTCTTCGTATGTTGAAATGGATTTTTGTATTGATTTTTGTTTACATCACAATTAGTATTGTGTTCCTGATCCTACAGGGTGGAGATGAGCAAATACGAAACATCGTTGTCTATAGTGTAAGTGGATTTTTTACCTTTTTCATGGGATACTTTGGCTGGATGTTTGCACGAAGCGTCTCAGAAATTGTTAGTGGAAAGAAACTTCAAGGAGATGAATTTTAATAATTCAACCTTATTTCATCTTTTGAGGTTTGATCATTGATACTCTTTGATAATCATCTTCATTTGCGAAGAGATGGAAGATTCTTAGATGCTGTTAAAGATTTTAAGAATGCGGGTGGCACACATTTTGTATTGTGTCAGTATCCAATGCCTCATTTAGTTATTAAGGAGAGAAGTTACAAGTTTTGTTATCATGAAACTTTGAAAATGGCAGAGGAGATCAGATCCAAAGTTGATGTTGGTGTTTTTGTAACAGTTGGCCCGTATCCAGTTGATTACCTAAAATTAAGTGAAGAGTTTGGACGAGAGATTGCAATTGATCTTATGAAGAAAGGAATGGATGAGGCAGCAAAACTTTGTGAAGAGAAGAAATGTATTGCCATAGGTGAGATCGGACGTCCGCATTTTCCTGTTGATGAACAAGTTATTGTGGATTCAAATGAAATTCTCAGATATGGAATGGAAAAAGCAAAGGATGTAGGCTGTCCTGTTGTTCTTCATACAGAAAGTACTACTCCTAAGCAGTGTAAGGAACTCATGGAAATGGGAAGAGATGTTGGTTTATCCGCAGATAGAATAGTGAAACATTTTGCCCCACCGTTGATAGATTACGAGGAAAACTTTGGGCTTATGCCTTCTGTTCTTGCAAGTAAGAAAAATATTGTTGAGGCGCTTTCTAAAGGTTCGCGTTTTCTGATGGAAACAGATTATATTGATGATCCCAAACGCCCTGGCGCTGTTCTAGGGCCAAAGACGGTCCCAAAATTAACGAAAAACCTACTTAATGAAGAGGTAATGAGCGAAGATCAGGCATATCAAATTCATGTACTAAACACTGAACGTACATATGCTATTGAATTACATGAATGATACAATATAAACTTACGATCCATGTGCAAAATGAAATGATGTTGTTATCCTGGTGGTATCGGAGGCATTGATACAGGTCCTTCAACCTTATGCATTTGTACTCCAAATATCCTCACAATAAGAGATGCTGACCAATCATTTTCAACACCGCGAACATCCATAGCCTTTATTTTCACAGCGTATGCTCCGTCGTTACCCCAGATATGTGATGCTTGTACTGAATCTCCAGAATCATAAGGACCCAGCCAACTACTATACGTCCCATCACCCCAGGAAAAGTTATAGTACATTTGGTATCCTTCTGGATCAGTTGTGGTTGTCGTATACGCGTACTCTCTTCCAGTTGTTCCAAATCTTTGCCCTGATGGCTTACTAGCGATATCTGGAGGGGCATTAAGCCAGCCATTAGGAGATATAACCGGATAATTATCTTGACCGCTACCACCAATAATAGTATATGATACATCACCAAGTCCATCGCTGCCTGGAATATCTTGATTTATTCCATGGTATTGATCTCCACCTGAATAATCATCCCAATAATTACCACTAGATGGATAATCATTATCCCATTGATTATCATAAATATCTCTTGCATGATATGTATTATTTATGAAATTATTATGAAATATAGAATTAAAATCTGACGAGAAACTCGAATACGAGGTTGAAAAATAAATACCCCAAGTGTTATTTGAAATGATATTTTCAAAAAATGTGTTATTGTTATTAATTCCAGTTAAAAAATACTCATTTAAAAAAACACCATAATTATGATTATCGATTATGTTTTTAGAAATTATGTTATTTTGGGAGAAAGTATAGAAAAGTATTCCTTTTTGGCCATTGTTTACAAATGTATTATTAGAAACTGTATTGTAATTACTTCCTCCTATAGAACTTCCTAGAATTATACCATTGTTGGAATTCTCTATGATATCATTTCCTGATATATTATTATAAGATGAACGTTGTAATACGATCCCTTTACCGTTGTTTTTTATGATATTATTTGTAATATTATTGTTATCAGTGTTGGATACATCAAAATATATCATTATTCCACTGCTATACTGACTAGAGTTTTCAATGGTAAATCCGCTGATGCTGGCTCCACCTTTTCCATATATATTTATAACGTTTGATGATCCATAACCATCAATAATTGTCGTATATCTATCCCCACCAACCAAATTAATTGACTTATCAATTGTGATTCGCTCATAATATGTTCCATTACGAACATATATTGTATCTTTATATCCAGCGTTATCTATTGCATCTTGAATAGTTATATAATCATCGGAAGGATCACTGCTAACATTAAAAATATTATATTCATTGTTTACTATCATCCATGTTTCTTCTTCGTATATAGCATCAATACATACAACTTGTAATCTTATTTTATAGAATCCTTCTCCAAGAGTCGTTGAATCTAAAATTCCTAAAATATTATTTTGAACTGATATCGTAGAATTTATTATCTCAATCCATTGTATTGGCTCTTGACCTTGGCCATATTCCAATTTATAGTATTCAAGGTTTTGCCCCCAAGCTGAACCGTTTATTTCTACCAACCCTTTAATATTTGTAGGATTTGTAGAGGATTTCAATCTTATCGCTGCAGGTGTTCTATGTACGGCTTTTGAAGCATTTATTCGACCTGTTCCAATATATTCATTTGGATGGGAATAAGCTTCATCTACTGTATATTTTATAAGAGTTCTAACAGCGTCTTGACTAAGAGAATGATTCTTTGATAATAATAATGCAGCAAGTCCTGCGACATGGGGACAAGCCATTGAGGTACCAGATGCATAATAGTAATTTTCATCGACAACATGGATTCCATTGCCATACAAATCTGTATTATTGGCCCTGAGCGATAGGATATCTACACCTGGAGCTGAGACATCAACAAGATTCCCAGAGTTGGAAAATTCTGCTTTATTATCATTTAAATCAGTTGCAGCAACAGTGATAGTTTCCTCCATGTTCTGTGGACAATAGTACTTTACATCATCCTGTTCATTACCAGCTGCGAAAACAATAACACATCCTTTATCATAAGCATATCGAATAGCTGCTTCAATTGTTGGCTCTGAAGGATAAGGTCTATCTGAACCCCAACTATTAGAAAGTACGTCGGCACCCTGATCTGCAGCCCAAACAATTCCTGCTGCTAATCTTGCGGCATCAGAAGATCCTCCACTACTTAGCACTTTTACTGCCATGATCTTTGTTTGCCAGCTCACCCCAACAACGCCAAGGGTATTATTTCCTACTGCAGCAATTGTTCCAGCACAATGAGTTCCATGACCATGATCATCCATTGGATCACTATCATTATTATAAATGTCTGCCCCATATAAGTTATCTATAAATCCATCACCATCTGTGTCAGTTCCATCTAATATTTCATCTTCATTAATCCACATATTTTCTGCAAGATCTTCATGATTGTAGTCAATGCCCGTATCAATAACCGCTACGATAATGTCATTACGTCCTGTAGTAATATCCCATGCCCCACTGGCGTTGATGAGATGCAAACCATATATATCTAAGTGATCTTGCCCCCAGCTCCCATTAGAGAGATAATATGGATCATCGGGGTTGAGATAGGCATTCATTATTGGATTTAGCCCGGCTGATTCTACATTTGGATCTTTCTTATATTGCTCTATTATTGAATGAATGTCGCTATTGATAGGAAAGTTTAGTGTATAAAAATCTGATAGTCCGTAAATATCATTTACAGTTGTATATTTTGGGAACACCTTTTGTATATTTGTGACTTTATATTGTGCATTTAGGTTATCTACCGAAGAAATTCCTGTTTTTATAATGCCATTTTTAGTTGATCTTATCTTTAATTCCGAGTCTGATTTAAATTTTACGATGATTCCCCCTTGGACATAATCTTGAAGAGTTTCATATTCTTCAGTGATTGTGTTTTTTCCTTTGATGTTATCATTTAAGGCACTAGATGATCCATAATTATTTATTTCTAAATATCTATCCGTGTTTATTGATGATGATCCGACACCATTTATTAATAACGTTAGTGAAATGATCACTACAAAAATTATCTTTAATCTTATTGTGTCCATGTATTTCACCTATTAACATTTAATAAATACAAATTATATATATAAGATTTTATGTACTAAGACAGATAATATATGATATAAATGATACTTAAAAAATATTTTCAACTATCTACTTTCATCAATAATAGAAGTTTTAAAGTATAAAACGTTTATCTGATAAAAGAATCTTGGTTAGATATCATGTCCACATTTAGAGGATTTATTGCAATCGATATCAATGTAGCATCTACTATTGTAGAGTTTGAAAAAGAAATTAAAAAGACGGGTGCTGATGTAAAACTTGTTGAACCGCAAAACATTCATATAACCCTTAAATTTCTTGGAGATGTAGAGAAAACTCTCATTGATGAGATCGAGCAAATTATGAACGATGCTGTTAAAGAAATAAAACCGTTTACAATAAAACTAAAGGGAACTGGTGTTTTTCCAAACCAAAATTATGCCCGAATTATTTGGATTGGAATCAATGAAGCACAGATAATAGAAACAATAGTAAAAACAATTGATGAATATCTATCAAAACTTGGGTTCAAAAAAGAAAAAAGAGGATTCTCCCCACATCTTACAATAGCACGTGTAAAATCAGCAAAAAACAAGCAACGTTTACTAGAGACAATAGAAAAATATACGAATGTAGAATTCAGCATTCAAGAAGTAAACTCTATAAAACTTATGAAAAGTGATCTTACTTCAGCAGGACCGATATATACAACAATTAAGGATGTTACACTCTAGGAGGTGGTGAACTTATTACAATACTGGTTGTTGGTTTTAGGTTTTTTCCATCTCGTTCTTTTTGTGATGGGTTTGTTTTTTTTCATGCCTAAAAAGATTTTTAAAACAACATTTACAGAATATTATCCTTTATTCACGACTCATCTTAAGTATCTAATACTTATCGTTGGTGTTGCAGCGATTCATCTTATTGAAGTAAATATATTGGATTCATATTTTACACACTTGGTTGGCATTGACTTCGCTGAGAGTATCCAAGTGATTGAAGATGGTGTTGTCTATTGGTTTTCACAGAATTGGATGCCAGCACTTGTTTATTTTTTTGTATTCATATACATTGTCGCCTATCCATTTACCCTTTGGTTCTCACCGTTATATTTCATAGTCACCGATGATAAACAAGCAATGAAAACACTTGCTTATGGATTAGTATTTATCTATGCCATAGCGTTACCATTTTACCTATTCTTTCCTGTAACAAATGTCTACACTTTTTATGGAACAGAATCTGCGCTTGAAACAGTTATCCCTTCTGTAGAAAGCTTTTTCTATTCTACAACTACCCTTAATAATTGTTTTCCCTCGCTTCATGTTGCAGTAACTCTTCTTATTGCAAAATCAGTGTCAATGACAAAAAACAAAAAATATACATACTTTGCCTATTTCTGTGCAGTGTCTGTGATTTTATCAGTTATCTATTTAGCTATTCATTGGATAACTGATGTTCTCTGTGGCATTCTCCTTGCATTTGGAGTCTTCTACTTGCAAAAGAAATTCATACAGGAGAAATAGATGAATAACATATCAAAAGAAGTTGAACAAAAAGTTCTAGAAAAAATTGTGCCTGATAAAAATGCTCGTCTTAAATTAGAAACCACCATTGAGGAACTGAAAACAGTTGTTTTAAAACATACGCAGAAAATCAATTTCCCGATAGAAATTGAACTTGTCGGTTCAACAGCAAAAGATACCTATCTAAAAAATAATCTAGATATTGATTTATTTTTATGTTTTCCAAAAACTACTTCACGAAAAAAACTAGAAAAAATTGGTCTTTCTATCGGAAGAAAAGTACTAACAAAAAGAGAGGAATGTTTTGCAGAGCATCCGTATCTTCGAGGAGAATTTAAGGGATACAAAACCGAAATTGTTCCATGTTATAAGATAGAATCTGCATCACAAAAACTCTCCGCAGTTGATAGAACACCACTACACACGACATACGTAATAGAACAACTTAAAGAAAAACAAAAAAATGAAGTAAGACTCTTAAAACAATTTCTGAAAGGAATAGGATGTTATGGTGCTGAAGCTGAAGTTGAAGGTTTTTCAGGCTATCTATGTGAAATACTTATTTTAAAATATAACTCATTTCAAAATCTGCTTGTCTGTGCTCAACACTGGCGTTATGGTGAACAATTGTTCTTACATGACGAAACATTACCTCATTTTGATACACCATTAATATTTATTGATCCTATTGATAGCGAGAGAAATGTTTCCTCAGCACTTTCAAAAGAAAAATCCGATCTTTTTATAAAAGCATGCAAAGCATATCTTAAAAGACCACAAATCACTTTTTTCTTTCCAAATAAGATAAAACCATGGTCACTTGATAAAATTAGAAAAGAAATTGAAGGAAAAGAATTCATTGGAATAAAAATAAAAAAACCAGAAATCATCGCAGAAAATCTTTATCCTCAGGTTCGCAAAGCTGTTCGTTCAATAATTGATCTTTGCACGCAATACGACTTTACAATAACCGACTCATTCTTTCATATAACTAACGACTCAGTTTACATTGTACTGCATCCTGAAAAAAGTAAGATTTCTAAGACAATGTGTCATATGGGCCCACCGATAAATTTGAAAAAAAATGCAGATGATTTCATCGAAAAATGGACAAACAACCCCCAGACTGTTAAAAAACCATTTGAAAAAGATAACCGATTATATGTAGAAATAAAACGAGAATATGTCGAAATTAAAGAGCTGTTTGAAAAACAAATAAAAGTTCTCAGCCTTGGGAAACATATTGATCCTATCGTCCAAGAAGATTTTACAATTTTAGATCGTAATGATCTTTTAAAAGAAAACCTCTGTATGCTTTGGACTGAATATCTGGATAAAAAGATGTCTTGGGAGAGATAAATCACCCTATTTTATACGTTTTGGGATTTCCAAATCAGTGCTCATCTTTTAAATGATTTTCGCCCAATCACTAAAGTAGGGTAAAAATATGTTTCCCTCTTCCCCAGAAACGTTCTGGGGGAGAAGGAAAAAAACATGTGGGAATTGGATGTGGATGCACACATAAAAAACTATTGGAAAAAAATTGAAAAAGCAGGAGCCGATGTCTCTGAGAAACAGTTCAAACAATGGGAATGTGAGAAATACGGCGGCAGTCGAACAGACTTTTATAACCCTGATGATGATCATCCGATGAGACTTCCATTATTTCTCAGTTTTATGGATGTAACACCATTGGACGATGCAATGAAACCCTATTATAAACGTCTTAAAAGTGTCAAGTATTTCCCAAGGGTGCGAAATATCTGTTAAAAGATACCTTAACAGCGGCTCCTTTTGTTTGAAAATGAGATGAAAAAGCATTTATGAAACATACATTAGAAACAAAGATTTATGATCAAGAAGGAAATGCTACATCGAGTGGAGAAATGGCATTTTTCATCTTTCATAATCCATTAAAATTTAGATAGGTAGTTTTATCGTAAAGCTGCATCCTTTTCCAATTGTACTTTCGACCCAGATTATTCCCTTGTGTTTTTTTATTATCTGTCTACATATATACAAGCCAAGTCCGGCACCTTCGTTTTTACGATCTTCTCCTGTGTACGCTTGATAAAGTTTTGTGAATATCTTCTTGAGTTCACCATTTGAAATACCCACACCTGTATCTTCTACCGATATGAATAGACGATTTTCTTCTACTTTAGCTTTTAATGTAATAGATCCATAATCAGTAAACTTTATCGCGTTTCCTAAAAGATTTTTCAAAACCTGCGACAGACGATATTTATCTGCAAGTATCTCCGGAAGATCCTTTGGAATCTCTTTTATAAATTTCAAATTCTTATTTTCTATCGATGGTTTGATATCTTCTGCAGCATTCTCAAGTAATTTTACCGAGTCGATTTTCTCCATATTAAATCTCATTGTATCTGTATCTAGCCTTGACACATCTAAAATATCATTTACTAAAAGCAGCAATCGTTCTGCATTTCTCAAAGCTATTTTTGCCCATTTTTTAATTTTCTCATCAACATCTTTATCCGACTCGATAAGCTCCAAATAGCCTTTTATTGGAGTAACTGGAGATTTAAGTTCATGTGCAGCGATATTCATAAACTCAGTGCGAAGGTTCTCAGATTTTTTCAATTCTCGTACTACTTTCTCTCGTTCTGAAACATCTCTAACCGTACATTCAATGCCGACAAAATTTCCATCTTTTTTCAAAGGAGCAATATTTGCTTCAACAGGAATTTCGTATCCTTCTCCATGTGTTATCCCTAGTTCTATGTTTTCCATTTTTTGATCATTTTTCCTGATATCAATCATGACTTGTTGGAATGAATACACTGATGATTCGGAAAGATACTCTTTAAATGAGGTTGCTAAAATTTTGCTTTTTCGTCTCCCCATCAGCTTTTCGAGAGATGGATTTATATAAGTAAGCCTTCCAAGAGCATCAGCTGTAAAAACGCCATCAGCAGATGTTTCTGCAAGTACTCGATATTTTTCTTCAGATTTTACCAGTTCATCCCATACCTTTTTTTGTTCTGTGATATCTTTTGCATTACCAACAATGGCCACTGCTTTATTTTTTTCATCAAATATCACTGAACGAATATCGCTCACCCAACGGTACCCTAAGTTTTTATGTTTAATGCGATATTCTAAAGCTTGAATGGTTTCTTTTTCTCCATTACGACTCACGAGTTTCTTAAAGTGATCTTTTAGAACTTTCCGATCATCAGGATGAACAAAAGAGTTCATCTTTTTTAGTCCAAATGAGATGATTTCTTTAGGGCTATATCCTAAAATTTTAATTGAGGAAGGGCTTACATAATCATACGTATTGGTCTGTATATTCAGCTGATAGATCATATCTGGAGAGTTTTCGAGAACAACCCTAAATTTATTTTCACTCTCCTTTAGCGCTTCTTCTATTTTCTTGCGATTGGTTATATCTCGAAAGATACCACGGGTAGAATAAGGTTTTCCATCCTTAAAGCGACAACTGGCACTTCCTTCTACAATTATTCTCTTGCCGCCCTTGGTAACAAATGAGACTTCGATATTATCAATATTTTCTCCGGACATAATCCGATTAAATATTTTGTTATAATGATCTTTGCACTCAGGATGAATAATGTCAAAAACAAAGAGAGATGCGATTTCCCAATCATTATATCCAAGGGTTTCTTTCCATGCATTATTAACATATGAAAAAGATCCATCTGGTTTAACTGCTTGGATGAGATCATTTGCATTCTCAAAAAGGTCGCGATATTTCCCTTCACTTTTTTTAAGTGCTTCTTCTATTTTCTTACGTTCAGTTATGTCAGATATTACTGCCAGATCTGCCACAATTTTATTGTTTTCATCTCTAATTGGAGTAGCATGTATCATTCCAATTAATTCCTTCCCATCTCTTGCTATGAACTTAAGTTCGTATGGAGAGACTTTCTCACCAAACATTCTTCGTATGAATTTCATCTTCACTTTTGTTTTACTCTCTTTTGGTAAAAACGGTAATTTTAAAAGATTCTTTCCAATAATTTCTTCAGATTTGTAACCTAACCAGTCACATATCCTTCCATTTGCATCTAAAAGAATTCCTTTCGTATCTAGAAGTACAATTGCTTCAGGAGATAGTTCAAAAATCGTTCTATATTTTTTTTCGTTTTCAAAAAGTACTTTCCCTGTCTTTTTAAGCTCTGTTATATCCTTTGAAATCACTAAAACAGCTGTTATTTGACCAGCCATATAGTCTTTTACAGGGCTAAGTGTTCTTAACCATTTTTTATCATCTCTAGTATGTTCATCTTTAATTGGTTTTCCATTTTCAAAAACGTGCTTTATTTTATCTAAAAACTCTTTTGCTTCATCTGGTGAGTGAAGATCATTAATGTTTTTCCCTAAAATTTGCTCCTTTGTCAGATTAAATCGTGATACAAGTTCATTGTTTACCAGGAGATATCGATAGTCTCTATCGATTAAATATATGGAGTCACCTGCATATTCCATAACTGAATTGAGTCTTCGTTCCACCTCTTTTCGATCAGATATATCTCTGATTACGCCAATAGATCCAATCACTTTCCCTTCATTATCTTTTATTACGCTTAATGATATATCGACGTCTAGTGGTTCATTGTTTTTTCTAAGAATCTTTGTTTCGAGATGATGCTGCATGCCTTTCTGTCGAATGTTTTCTGCACGTATCTTTTTCCATTCTTCAGGAGGATATAAGGATTCAACAGGTTTTAAAGAGGATTCGTTTTTATTCATACCTAGTAATTCCTCTGCGTATTTATTCCACGATATGATCCTCTCATTTTCATCAGTAAGTGTTATTGCCACTGCAGAGTTTTCAAAGATTGTTCTATATCTCTTCTCAGATTCATTTAGATCTCTCTCTGTTTGTTTCAATTTTGTAATATCCTTTATAATGCCTACTGAACCTACTGTTGTTCCACCAACACCTTTCAATATGCAAAGAGAGAGTTCTACATCAAATGGTCCTTTATCTTTCCTGATCATCTTGGTTTCCATTCGATATTTAATGCCTTTTTTTCGTATGTTTTCTGCACGTATTCTCTTCCATTCCTCAGGTGGATATAATGAACTGACTGGTATTTTGAAGAGATCTTTTTCACTCATGTTGAGAAGTTCTTCAGCGTATTTATTCCAAGATATAATTCGTTCGTTTTGATCTGCAAGAGTTATGCCTATAGTATAATTTTCAAAAATCGTCCGATATGTTTCTTCAATATCTTCTAATTCAATAGCATTCTCTGATCTTTGTATGTTATCATCAGCAAAACAATATGTTTTATCGGCAGCATCATCAGCTGATTTTTCAATCATCTGAAGATTTTCGTAGGTTCCTTGTGTTTTCTCTTGAAGTATTCCTAGCTTTTCTTCTTCTTTTAATATTTTTATAATTTCAGAGTCATCTTTCATTTTTTGGCATCCCAATCCCAACGTAAATGCAGATGTAAATGTTTTAACTGTTGGTATTTAATTTATTCTTTTAATATTGTATCTACTCTTTCTAAGAGAGAATCTTTATCAAATGGTTTCATGATATAATCTGCAAGACCTTCATCTAATAGAACCTGTTTTCTTTTATCTGATATCTCTAGGACACTCATAAATGCAACTTTGATATCGCTGTTTTTCTTTTTAATGCGATTAAAGACGTCCCATCCACTCAGCCCTGGCATCATGATATCTAAAAGCACCAAATCTACCTTTTCTTTCTCGAGTTTTCTTAGGCATTCTTCACCGCTATATACCGGTACAACATTATAGCCGCCAATCTCTAAAACAGTTCTTGTTAGATCAACTATATCTGGCTCGTTGTCTACAACCATAATTTTCTTCATGTTCTCCTCATCCTTTTTTGTAATAATGATATAATAAAATATTATATAAGTTATGTCCTTTTAAAATCACTCTTTAGATAATTTAAATTAAATTTTTCCTATAAAAGAAAAGTATAAGTTCTATTAAGACATATAATTTATTCTGGTGTGAGATGGGATTGCCATGGATAGAGATGACAATGTATTTATAAAACTTCAGATAGAAAAGAGTCGACATGCTGAAGGTTTGATGCTCACTATTAATTTTGATAAAAATGCACCGAATTTTTCAATAGATAAAAACATGATAAGTTGGACTCCTACTTTTGAGGAGTTGGATTTTGTTATTGAAACTTTTGAAATTATATCAAAAAGGAAGAATCTGGAGGATAGACATCCAGAAGAAATAAGAGATGATGCAGCTCATTTTCCTTCTGATCCCAAAACGGAAGACTCCTTCTCTAAATCTTCTGAAAAAAAAATTGCAACATTTGAACCATTGAAAGGAGGGTTTGATGTTATAAGGAATTCACGGGATTCCTACTCAGAAAAAAAAGATGATGAAAAAGAAATATTTGTTCAGGTTGACAACAAAACAATTGATGAAGCATTAAAAAAGAAAGGCGTCGATGTCGAAGAAGCGTTAATTTTAGATGAAGATGATAAAGGTATCATCGATAGAATGTTGAAAAAAAGAGGAAAAGATAAGGATAAGATTTAATTTTGAATAGTACGAAGTATATTGTGGCCGATTTTTTCTGAAATATTATATTTTTTACAATAGGTATGTATTTTTTTATCTATTTCTGACGTGTATGTTGCATCTGGTTTGAACCTGTCTTTGTATAAATTACCATATGTTGATAAAAGATGGGGATAGTACTCCCGTAAGACCTCTTTAAACAACTGTTTTTGTTCTCCTTTCAATTCTAAATGTTTATGTAAAATATATTGCGCGTTCCAGTTACTTGATGTTTTTACGATACCTTCCAGGTCAGATTCAACGATGTAGGGTAATAGAGGTATCAATGCAATACCTGCTTTGACATTCTTTTCCATGAGCATTTTTACTGTTTGCAGCCGTTTTTTGGGTGCAGGTACATTCTTTTCAAAGATATCTGTGATGTGTTCATCAAGCGATGATATACTAAGTGTTACTATACACTGCATTGATGATATGAGGTCAATATCTCTTAACACCAAGGTTGATTTTGTGAGAATGTGACAGGGAAAATCATATTTTTTAATGGTTTTTAATATATTTTTCGTTATTTCATATGTTTGTTCTGCTTTTTGATAGGGATCATGAACAGAGCCAACGATAATTACTCCTTTTTCCACCGTTTGCAGCTCATTTTCAAGAATTTCAGCAGCATTTTTTTTGACATAGATTGTTTTATCAAACGATGAATCGCAATAAAGACATCCAAATTCACAGTTTTGATAAGGATCAATGCAGTATATTCCGTTAAATAGTGTGTCTTTTTTTGTAATTTTTTTAAGTAATGAGTCGCAATGTATCTGTTTATACTCCATTACATTTCCTCAGGTGCAGAGATTCCAAGAAGCGTTAGAGCGTTTTTTAGAACAATTCTTGTTCCGTCAACTAATGAAATCCTTGAATTCCGTAAATATATATTTTTTTCAGGGAGAACGGGGCAGTCTCTATAGAATTGGTTAAACTTTGAAGCCGTTTCATAAAGATAATTTGCAATGATATGTGGCTTGCATCCATTACAAGCTTCTTCAATTACAAGTGGAAATCTTGCCAGTTGTTTTATTAATATTATTTCTGAGTCATGGTTTAATAGATTTGAATCAAATTCTCTCTTTGCATCTTTTGCTTTTGAAAGTATACTGCATGCTCTTGCGTGTGCATATTGAATGAATGGTACTGCGTTTCCTTCAAAATTTAGTGCTTCTTCCCATTTGAAAACTATATCTTTTTCTGGTTGTACTTTAATAATGTTATATCGCAAAGCGCCGATTCCTACTATTTCTGCGATTTTTTTCATCTGTTGTTCAGAAAGTTCACTGCCTCTACGTTTTTTTACTTCTACGTATGCTCTTTTGATACATTCATCTATGAGGTCATCAAGATAGACGACAAGTCCTCGTCTGGTCGACATTTTTCCACCCGGGAGGGAGACAAAAGCATAAAAAACGACCCTTGGCAGAGTATTAGTGCCTAGAAGCTTTAAAGCAATCTCTACTTGTTTTGACTCAAGTTTATGATCTTCGCCAAGAATGTTTATGAGATGATCTGCTTGTTTTGCTTTCCATTGATGATAGGCAATATCTCTTGTCGCATAGAGTGTTGTTCCATCCTTTCGTATAAAAAAGAATTTTGTATTTCTTCCTTGAATTCCAAATGGTTCTAAATCAAGATAATGGGCACCATCTTCTTCATAACAATATATTGTTTTTTTCAGCTCAGATATTACTCTTTCAACGGTTTTATCTTTAACAAAATTTGATTCAGGAATGTAGGTATCAAGCTGTATGTTGATTCGATTCAAACTTTCATTCATACCTTTAAGGACCGGTGCATATGCTTTGTGTATCTGCTCTATTGTTTTGTTCTCTCCATGTTCTAATTTTTTAACGATTTCACCAATCTCTGTTGCAATTTTCTCATTTTTTTCCATTAACTTGTTTGCTGCTTGATAGAACCCTACACTTTTATGATCAGATTTTTCATATTCTGATTTTGGAATCTTTTTTTGATCTATATTGTTGACTCCCCAAGTTAGAATTGCGACTTGTTTTCCCATATCATCAAGATAAAATTGTGATTCTACATCAAACCCTGCTGCCTTAAATATTCGAACAAGTGTGTCGCCAATAATAGGGTTTCTTGCTCTTCCTACATGTAGTGGGCCATTGGGGTTAGCTGATGTATGTTCTATAATGACTTTTTTATGTTTTTTTTGGAGATCGCCGTATTTTTCTTTCATTTCAAAAATCAAATCTAGTGTTGTAGAAATAAGGTAATTATTCTCTACATAAAAATTTACATATCCACCTTTTGTTTCTACTTTTGTAATCCATTTGTTTTTTTGTATTGCAGCTGCTATGTCATTTGCTATATCCATTGGTGATTTTTTTATTATTGGCGCAAGTGAAAAGCAAGGGAATGCAAAATCTCCCATATTTTCTGGAGGTATCTCTAATTTAATATCACATTTGTGTTTAGATAAAACTTTTTTTAGTTCAGATGTAATTTTTTGTTTGCATTCGTCTAATGGATATTTCATGTAGTGTGGGAATTGATATCATATTAAAAGGGTTTTTGTAGTCGATTTTTGCAGTCTTTTAACAATTTTTTTTGTGTAATAATGCTATTCCATTGAGATAAGGTTTGATGTTTTAAAACATGATTGAATTGTAAACATTGCAGGTTTTCATTAGTTGATTGACATGTTTATTTCATAACGGTAACTTTTTGAATCCCTGGAAAAGTATTTCCTACAGATGTTTTTATCGTTTATCCAATATATCCCAATTCATCATGTTTATCTTTTGATACGTTTTCCATTTCACTAAGCTGCTGAGCGATGTATTCAATTTCTTTTGCTTTCTCTTCAAGTCTTGAAAGGTTTACATCAACCTTTGTTATCTTTGTTAAAATCTTTAGTACTGCTTTTGCACTTTTTGGATCCACAAGATACCCTGGTGTTTCTCCCATGAAGCAGGCTCCTTCGAAGCCTCGTAGTTTACCAAGGCCTAAGAGGAGACCACTGGCACCAATGATGCCACCGCCTGGCTCATTTTTCTTAAATATCGCTCCATATTTCTTCAGATCTTTTACCAGATGCTTATCTGTAGTTGCAAATAAGACTTTAGGATTTTTAATTTCATAGCCAAGGCCATATCCACCGAGGGTATACATTTGTTTAACTCCCAAATCTTCTACTACGTTTAAAATTGATTCCACCAGCTCATATTGACCTTGTGAAGATAAACCCTGATAGTCTCCTGTTAAAAGAATGAGGTCTCTTTGATCTTTTTTCTTTGCCTTATGATAATAAAACTCATTATTTACAAGTTTAATTGTCCCGTCTGCATTTATAAAAACCTGCGGCGGAAAATCCTTGCTATATATCTCTGCAAATTTTTTTGCATTCGTCATCTCTATTAAATGCTCTACAGCAAGTTTTCCCACATTTCCAATACCTGGAAGTCCCTCTATGAAAATCGGATTGTTTAGCTTTGGTTTTTTATTAACATATTTTACAGTTACTACTTCCATTTTTCATCCTTTCTTCTCTAATTTTTTAAGTTTTCTTCTATATTTACCATAATGATCCTGTGGAGAATAACGTGCAGGCTTTTTTACAACCGTATTCGCCTTACAGTTACTACATATTTTATCAAGCGTATAGTCTTTACATTTTCTACAGTACAACATTTGAGACATTATTCTTCAATTTCTCGCTTGAATTCACATTCGCCATTCCATTTACTAATGTATTTTGTTGTTTTCTCCACTGCCTTTTTCATTTGCTCTTCGGCAATCTTATAATCAGGTGCTTTGACAGTAATGAGATAACGAGGTGCTCCGATATATTTAATTTGTATGTCAACATCTTCATATTCGCTTTGCTCAGCTAGTAATAACGCCTCTCGGATATGTTTGATTCCATCAGGAAGCCAAGAGGTTATCATTATCTGACCTTTAATATCTACAAATGGGATTGAAATGTTGTCTCTTGATACTTTCTCAAATTCTTTTAACCAGTCACCCGAAAAACCATCGTTTTTTAATGCATCAGGTTCATAGGCACATTCTTCGAATGCTTCATATAAAGAGCCATATTTTTTAATGATATCCTGACCAAATTCTTTATAACAGACATCTACAGATTTCCCGATGTTTTCTGCAACCATTTCAAACAGTTTAGTTGCCTTTTGATTGTTTTTCCATTCTTGTATCTTATCTCTTCGTTGATGTTCATTTACTCGTTTCAGCGAAAGATCAATATGGTTCTTTGCAGCCTCAACACGCAGTACTTTGCAGACAACTTTTTGTTTTTCACGTACATAGTTACGGATACGTTTTACCCAACCAGTTGCTATTTCAGAAATATGGATAAATCCCTCTTTATGGGGATACTCATCAAGTGAAACAAAAGCGCCAAAACCCTGAACTTTTATAACTGTCCCAACAATAAGTTCTCCTTCTTCAGGGTAATTCTTTTTTAACATACAAGTATACCTTATACAACTATTTCTAAAATCTTCCCTTTAATTTTTGCTTTTCCACCACTGGAAATAGCAAGTTTACTACCACAGATGTGGCAATGAACTGTCGTACTAGCCTTATCAAATACAGCCTGTTCATTCTCACAATCATTGCATCGTACTTTTAAAAATTTACTTTTAGGTTTTTGCATATCTTTATTCTCCTATTTCAAACTTTTTTGATCGAATGCTTGGAGGTTGATGCATTTTGTGGCATTTACTACAGTTATATCGTACTCCAATTCGTCTGCTTGTCTTTTCTCTACCTTCCGGTTTTGGTCTTGGAAATCCACCATATCCTCTCATGACCCTCCTGAATCGTCTCTGACCTTGTTTGAGTTCACTTGCTTTTTTCTTTTTCACTTTCTCTACTTCATGAACGGTATGTGTTTTGCAAGAGGGGCAGTATCTCTTCAATTTCCTTGGTTTCTGCATGTCTACCACTATTAGATTGTATCCGTAATAAGGAGCTTATATAAAAATGTAAGGTGCGGCTATTTTATCTGTTTTACCACGCCTCTTTTAAGCAACGGTCCACTCATTTCATCTGGAAAAGTGAGAATATCATCTTTTCGTAGAGAATATGTTTTCATATCTGTTCCAACAAACTCTGGTGTATCCTGTACAACTCGTACAATTGCATTGGTATTAGGTTCCTTCTCCTTTTCTCCTGTTTCTGGTTTTGATTTTGCATCTATTTTTTTTTCAACTTTCTGTTCGAAGATTTCCCCACGTGAAGCAATAATTTGTTCCACAAGAGAATCAAATAATTTCTTTTCTACTTTAAGTAAATTTGTTAAATCAGGTTTTCCACCTCGTACTTTTGAAAGTGCAGCCTGTGCAATCTTTTTCTCCCGCAGTTCATAGATATTAAAACCTATTTTTTTTGTATTTTGAATTTCATCATCAAAAAGTTTTTTCTTTTGAGTATTTTCTTCATTTGCTGCGATTCTTTGAAGATTTGTTAGATACTCTGAAAATTTCGTATAAAAATTCTGGTCTATTTTTGTAAGTAACGGTAATGTTTTCTCTTGTTGTTGAATTTTCCTAAGTGTTTTATAGTTTATATCGTCTTGATCCATAAATTTTCCTATGTGTTGCATAACGAAATCTGTTATTATACTTTTTTCAGATTATGATGCAAGAGTAATAGTTATTCTAAACCTGTTGCAGTAATCTTAAAACATGCTTTTTTATCTTCAGGTTGTGATCTATGTTTTATAATGGTGGCCTGCCGTTCTCCAACACCTTTTTTCTCAAGCTTGATGACTGTTTTTATCATATGTTCGGTATCTCTATTGGTAAATGGTCTGATTTCACCGTTTTTATCTGTATATACCTGTTCAACTACGATAATAAATAGGTCTTTTTCTCTTGTTGCAATTTGTAGGTTCGCCATTTGTCTTGTAAAACCACGCATGGTCCCTTCTTTATCATCATCTAAAGTAATGCGATAAAACAGGTTTATTGTGTCAACAATGATGAGGTTGACTTCATCTATTTTTATAACATCTGTAATCATCTTTTCCTGCTCTTTATACGACTTTGGACTAAAAAACAGGATGTTGTCAAGAATTTTTTTAAAATCGTAATTTGTACATATCTGGCGTAATCTTTCTATAGAAACACCTTCCGTATCAATATATGCTACTTTCTTCCCTGTTTTAGCATATTCTCTTGATGCTTGGAGACAAACATTGGTTTTTCCTGTTCCGGTCTCGCCATATATTTTTGTGATGATTCCACTTTCAATTCCTTCCCCGAGAAGATCATCGAGAGGTTTACAACCAAGTTTTAAACTCTTCATCTCAAACATAGTGAGTGGAATTGTGAATAAAAGGTTTTTTAAAAAATTTTTTTTTACGGAACATCATTAATTCAGGAATAATCATAATCTTTCTCTGATATTTCATTTGGTTTCTTCCAAACATAATACAAAGTTTTATATATTTATAAGTACACATAAATAAAAAATGGTGATTAAATGAATAAAAAAATAATTTGCAGTATAGCAGTTGTATTTATGCTTAGTTTGGTAATAATGCCTGTATCAGGAGCAATAAATATTACAAAAGATGGAGAGGATATTGAAAGAATTATGGATTCTGGATATGAAGTAAAAATGTTTTTTATTGGGCGAATTGATGATCTCAGGATTGAGGAACATCAAACGTCTTTTTACCCTGTGAATATGCTTATTATTGCTATTCAAAAAATTGATGGAACAACAAGTTCATATATGGGACATATAAAAAGTACAAGTCAACGATTTTATATACCCAGTGATGATGATTTCAGAGGGATTTTGACTTTACGTTTTATATGCGGTGGTTATAGATATCAAGAAGATCAGCCAGAAACACCAACTGTTACCTTCGCAAAAGTTGACCAAGCCTCTGTTAATACACTGACTGTGGTTTCTGTAGATCCTGAGAATCTTCTATGGGAAGATATAAGCCTTCTAATAGGAAGTATTGGTATAAATCATGGGAAAACAGGAACTATTCAAGCTGGAGATGTTCTTGATATTACAAGCTATGCAGGAACAGGTGAATATACAATATCTCTTAGACATAAACCAACAAATACATTGATAGGAGTATTTGATTTTACCGGAGTTGATGTATCAATTTCATTTAGACCGGATATGGATAATTGTACGTTAACTGTTGTATCGGTATTTCCTAGTGATATTCTTTGGACTGATATTAGGGTTGAACATGATGGTATGGTAACGGGTCATTCTGATGATGGTGATGATTGTCTTGATGTTGGTGAGTATATTTTTTCATTACATGGCCATGTTGAAGTTTTTTATGAACCAACTGATGCTTTGATTGGCACGTGGGAGTTTCCTGGAATGCCACCAATAATATCATTCACACAAAATGATATAGAAAATTCATTAACAGTTGTTTTTGCAACCCCTAATAATATCTTATGGGATAATCTTAGAATTGATATTGAAGGAGGATTGGAAATAGGTATCAGCGATGATGGAGATGGAATCGTAGAGCCTAGTGAATCAATCTTTGGGCTCTTTGGTCATGTAGAGATTTGGTACATACCAACGGATACCTTCATTGGGTCATGGGAATTTCCCGAAATGCCACCATTTATACAATTCATTCAAAATGTGGAAAATAAAACATTACTAGTATCAGTAGTTTTCCCTGATAATATCGCTTGGAGTAATCTTCACATCGAACATGAAGGGTATATTATAATTAAAAAAGATGATGGAGACAACATTGTTGAACCTGGAGAAGGGTATGGTGAATTACGGGGACATGTAGAAATCTGGTATACACCACTTAACATTCAACTAGGATCCTGGGAATTTCCAAATTAACCAGATAATTACATTATCTGATCAAACTCATAATCTTCCCATTTTCTTTTACCTAGAACAATTTCAAGCTCAATAGGTGTTAAAATAGGTATCTTATATCGGAGATAGTCATCAATTGCTATACGTGGACATGCAGTAGAAACAAGACAATCAATATCATTAAATCCGAGTAGGTTTTCTGGTGAAAAATGATCAAGTGCAATAAGTAATGATTTTTTATTTAAAGAATCAAGTACTTCTTTAATATCATATGCAAGTTTTATTCTCTGCTGCCCTCTTTTCACCCCAATGAGTATACCAAATTTTTTTGCATGTTTTGAATTGGCAATCGCTCCATATCGTTGTCGAAGAATCGTATCCTTTAAATCATCGAGCTCTTGTTTTTTTACCGTATTTGTATATGGATCAATAGCAACCACTGGTTTTTTTGAACTCAATAAAAGACCCAAAGGATGAAAGTTGCCACTTCCAATAAACAAAAAGCAGTCTACTTTATCTGCAATAGTTGTACCTGCTGAAAAATTACATCCTAGAATCTGACCTTTTTCAGATATTCTTTTGTCTCCTTTAGAAATGCTGGGTTCAAAATTGTTTTTCTGCAAGATATTCTTAACCATATCTAATGTATGAAGATGCTGTGCTGTTGTTACAATGCCAATTTTTTTGCCTTCTAAAAACGGAAAAGATTTTTCAACAACAGCTCTCACATCTTTTGTTAAAACAGCGTTAATGAACATGGTGGGAATCCAAAAATTTTCAATATCAGGAATAGAAGTATGTCCAATCTGAATTACAAAGTCAACATCTAAATTCTTCAGTTCATAATTTGCAAGATCACATGCGCCAAAACAAGGATCTGCGACAACAATAATCTTTGCTTTCGTTTCTTTTTCTAAAAATTCTACAATATTCCAAATACCTTGCTTAAGACCTTCAGGAATCTGTAAGGCTACTGTTCTATATTCGTTTTCTGTAATAACTGTTGCTGCAGATTCAATATCTATTAAATATCCAGGAATTTCCATTGTCTTTTAACCTATCTTTTTTCCATTCCAATAATATGCCAATCTGTTGGTGGATCCAATTCAGTGTCAACAGTCAAGTGAACAATTGGTAGCTCTGGGTAGAGATCTTTTAAATCATCTAAATCAACGGTTTCAAACTTCTTCTGGTTGTTGATATATGCCTGTTCTGTCAATGCATTGGATTCATAGTTTTCTTTTGTTCTTTTCAAAATCCGATTGATACTTGCATCCTTGGAGCAATTAGTCTGTAGAACCACGAAAATCTTGTTCTGTGCTGCGGCGATTCCAGCAGCTCTCCTCCGTAGTTCCTGGGTTACAAATGTTGCATCTAAAATTACGCCTTTATCTTTTTGTAAAGATTCTTCTGCACGTTTGAACATTTCGTCATATACACGTTTCCGGATCTCATAATTATTCGCTACTTTTTCATCAAATATATCGACATCTTTGAGTACTTCACGACGAATTAAATCCGTCCGAAGTATAGGATATCCTTTTAGCTTAGATACTTCTTCTGTTGTTTCGGTTTTATATGTTCCTGGAAGACCACATGCAATTAGAAGCGTTCCAGATTGAAGTTCGTTTTCTATGAATTTTTCAAAAGGTTCTTTCACTTTCTCACATCCTTATGTTAGTTCATTATATTATTATTTATCATTCTCAGCTTCTAATGATATTTTTTTGAGATATATGAATGAGCTAATGCAAAGTACTGCTGAGCAGTATTTTTTGCTTGTATTCTTTTTTCTTCAATTACAGCAGAATCGTTTAACATGAAACTTGTGACCTTTCCTCTCACATATGCCCGGTAAACTTTGTAGAAATTGATAAGATTATTGATAAGATCGTCTTTCTCATCAACATATGTTAAATAATATTTACAAAGCTGTTGTGATAATGTTTGGCCATTATTAAACTCAAGATCCATCAGTAGGAATGCAATATCAGAGGCGGTATCTGAATATCTAAATCTATCGTTAAATTCGATGCAATCAAAGATAATAATTGGGTCAGTTAGACAGATATGTTCCATATGAAGGTCCCCATGGCAATCTCTAATTTTACCATTCTGCACTCGTTGAATAAATAGGTCCTTATGTTCCATATAAAACTCGTCAGTCCAGTTTTTTAACTCTTCATACTGCTCTTCTGTTATGGATTTTCCTATAAACTCTGCTGTCTGTTGGAAGTTTTCATCAGTATTGAACTTGACAGCATCTAGATTACCAAACTTGTCAATTTCTTTTGATTGTTTTGATTTCCTATGAAAATCCGCAATTGCTTTACCAATTCTCTTAATATCTTCTGCAGTTACCATTCCTTTTTTAAATCGTGTTTTCAGCAGATATTCGTCTGATAATCGTTTCATCTTCACAGCATAATCGATAATATCTCCACTACCATTAATAGTGTAATTAGAACCATCAAAAGTAACAGGATAAACACCAAGGTATACACCCGTGGAAAACCGATTATTGAGTTTAACCTCAATATTGCAATAATGTTTTCTCTTTTCAAGAGTTGAGAAATCTAAAAATCCAAAATTTACTGGTTTTTTAATTTTATATACAAATTCATCTCCGATAAACACAGAGGAGATGTGTGTCTGGGCTAAAGTGATCTTCTTTGGTGTTTCTGGGTATGCTGAAGGATGCATTAAATCCTTGATCATATTTGATTGATTCATGGGAAATATGGAAAACAAATAGTTTTTTTAAAGGTTTGTTTTCAAAGAGTAAAAACAAAAAGTACGATACCGGTTTGAATGATGAGTAGTGATGCTACTGCAGGAATATACATTTTGTACATACGTGTCGTATCTGTTTTTAAGTATTCGCTGCTGAGAACGTTACAGAGATGTATCGGTGAAATAAGATAACCAACAAGCGAGCTGATAAATATAATACTTGTTAATCCTATAATGTTTATTCCGGTAGATGGAAAAAAAGGTTCCACAAGGAAATACGATAGTGCTATTGCACCGAGATTATATCCAGTAAGTAGGCCGAGAAGTAGAGGAACGAGTATTATAATTAATAACGAGGGGACTGGAAGGCTTCCGATTATATCTGCGATAAGGATGTTTGCTTGTGAGACATCAAACATCTCCCTGAAAATCATTATTCCAAAAATCGCGAGAGCAAGTTTCCATGTTATTGATTTTTTAATGATTTGTATATATTCTTTGAAGCTTATTTTTATTAAAAAATACAGGAGAATAATGCTGAAAATAATTCCGATGAGAAATGATCGTATCTGCGGAAAATCAAATATTTGTAAAATTCCATAGAAAAACAATGGTACTAATGGAGGTAGCAGATAGATAAGGCCCCTGTATTCTTTTTTAGATTTGGTTGGTTGTAGTGAAGCTTTTTTTATAAACTTTTTAAGATAGATGATACCTATGATAATTGCTGCAATAAATGCAGGGATGTTGACGAGGATTAGATGGTAGATGTTTATATTTGAGAATTTTTCACTGCAGATAAGAATCATCGCTGAAGAAATTGGATAGATGGGAAACCAGATATGTCTAAACCAGACGTTGAGAAAATTTTTTTGATTTTTGTCAAGCTGGTATTTCTCTCCCTCCTCACCAATCATAGGTGCAGAAAACAATGCGCCACCTGGGACTGGCATAAGTCCATAGACTGCAGGAATAACGCCTAATGTTCCACCTTTTGAAAAAAAGGTTCTTAAGCTGTCTATTAATTTTTTTATTGCTTCTGTGTCTTGCATACATTTAGCAAGAGTAAAAATCAGGGTCATGAGAACTGCAAGTTCAACAGTTTCCGTTACAATTTGTTGTTCTTCAAATGAATAGATGCTTGCTTGAATGATTGCTTTTGGAATGTCAATGAGTTCAATTGTTTGCAATGAGAAAATACCTAAAATTAATGAACCAAGAATTAATGACAAGCCAAAATTGAATTTTTTTCTAATTAAAAATATAATGGCTATAAACGCAATGATTACTCCAAGAACGTTTAACATAGCAGTTTCCGAAACTGATGTACTATTTAACTATTTATCCTACGAATACTGATTAACTCTTGTGTTTTACAGATGTTGATTATTTCTTTTCTTCGTGTTGCATTCTTGATCCTTTGGACCAGCTGTCTTCAAAATATCTATTGAGTTTTTCAAGCATTCCTTTTTCAACAGTCCAAATGCCAAGTTCATCATCTTTTACTGGCCCTGATAAAATAAGAGCCCGGTCATCTCCTAAGATAAAGTTTCCTCGTATGCCCGAATGTTCTTTTACTTCCATTCCTACAAACTTGTTTTTGTCCTCGAATTGATTGACAACTACTTTTGCATTTTTTGGAAGTGTTATATCACCCATATTTTCAGCAATAATTCGAGGGTTTGATATCTCTTCAATGCTCCATTTATGGGTGGGTCGTGATGCGGGTAGTTTGTTACTTGTTTTTTTCATTCCCAGTTCAATTGCTAGTCCTACGGAGATTACTCCTATGATAAAACCTATTAAGATCGCTACTATATCCATATTGCTCCATCCTCAATTATGTAATTCACTATCATAGATAAATAGATTTGCCTTTGTAAGGGCCTCACAGATTAGTCCTTATCGCTTAAAAGTGTAACTATTTTTTCTGGAAGTCATAGCCATAAAAAGACGATGGAAAAATTATTACATCACCTCCCATGGTAAAAACCATAGGAGGGAT
>SDBT01002567.1_pt1 | contig 31974 bp, 22 predicted proteins | sample 2277101 | NCBI WGS metagenome assembly SDBT01 (sample SAMN10404973, study PRJNA504765) | marine sediment metagenome | isolation source: marine sediment core GS10_PC15, 103 cmbsf | place: Arctic Ocean: Southern Knipovich Ridge | collected 2010 | reverse complement strand
CAGATCGGTATTTACATTGCCGTCCTTCGATGCCAAATAGATTCCGTGCTCGCCGCCATTGTTGCGGATAACTGAACTTTCAATGGTCGTTTCGTGAATGAACTGGTTGGCAAGAATACCCCAGAAGTAATTCTCAACGAGAAGGTTCTTAAATATGACTCCACGAACCTCGCCCTGATACTTACCCTCCACCTTGATACCCCTGCCCCTGTTCCGGGCAGATGTGTTATCAAGCGATAAGCCGTCAAAGATGATGTTATTGGGGCCGTTGCCGAAAGTTCCACCGACTTCGATAGCATTTTCAACCACATCGATCACAACATGCTCACCAGGATAAGACATGAACACGATCGGCTGATCTGCCGTGCCTTGGATGACATAGTCCCGAGAGCCAACGCGTTTCGTATTAAGGCGATCGTTGTATGTCCCTTCTCGCCAGACAACTACATCACCAGGTTGCAGCGGATTGGTCTGGTCGTCATGGATCCCATTCCATGTAGCATAGGCTTGGTTCGGATTACCAACCTCAGCCGTCGAGTCATTTCCATCGGTTGCGATGTAGAAAATCCTGTTAACGTTGTAACCCTTAACCTGTGTCAGGAAGTTTTCCAGCGTGCCATATTTAGCCAACATCGAAGAGTTGGTATTGACCGAAGCGTCATTGTCATCGGCATCAGCTCCATTGGGGGCTGCAACACCGTAACCGTCGCCATCGATGTCGATGTAATTCATATTCCTGGACCCAACCGGATCAATCGGAACTTCTTCGCCGCCACTGCCGTCGGCAGTAACGGTTACCGTGAAGGTATCAGTGGCTGTAAATTCGCCGTCACTTACCTGGACGGTGATATCCGTCGAACCAACGAAGTCGGCAGAAGGATTAACGTCGAACCAGCGATTCTGATCGAGCGTCACGCCGGCATCGGGGTTGGTATCGCCAACAATCGTGAATACCAGGTTGCCGTCAGCTGTCTCGGCGTCGGCTGCATATGCCCAAAGGTCAGTCTGGTCGTTGAGTGAAGTTCCCTCGACCAATGTAATGTTGGGCAGGCCGGAAATGACCGGAGCTTCATTGACAGGCTCGGGGTCAGGCTCGGGAGCCTGTTCAACTGTTACCGTAAAGGTATCAGTTGTGGTATTGACGCCGTCACTTACCTGGACGGTGATATCCGTCGAACCGGTAAAGCCATCTGCCGGGTTGATATCGAACCAGCGATTCTGATCAAGTGTCACGCCGGCGTCGGAGTTCGTATCGCCAACAATCGTGAAGACCAGATTATGGTCGGCCGTATTATCGTCACTTGTAAAGGCCCATATATCCGTTTCGTTATTGAGGGTAGTTCCCTCGACCAATGTAATGTTGGGCAGGCCGGAGATGGCAGGGGCAGTATCAACGACCTCAGCCGGTGCAACCTGGATACGAACCAGGGCTGATCCAGCCGAAGCAAGCTCACCATCGAACGCCTTGACCGTAAACGCCTCGTGCGTATCACCTAAGCCTACCTGGGGAGTCCAGACGAGTGATTCACCCGCCGAAAGCACAGTGGCCCCGCCAGTGACAGCCTGGCCGTCCTTAGTCAGCGTACCGGACAGAACCGTATCGATCAGAAAACTTATCGCTGCGGATTCCCGGTCACTGGCGTCAGAAGCCGAAGCCAAGGCAGCGTAGCTAAGCTCGTAGGCCTGGCCTTCAGTTGCACCACTGAGAACCGATATGGTCGAAATCGCCGGTGCTTGGTTTACCGGATAGACCTCCATGCTTACCTGCACAGTTGTTGAAGAACGTGCCCAGCCGTCCCAGCCGCTGATTACACAAACACCAGTGGTACCTGATACATCCGTCGGCGGGGTCCAAACGAGCGACTCGCCAGTGGTAAACAGCGTTTCCCCGGCTTTGATAGCCTGGCCGTTCTTTGTCAACGTGCCATTTGTGACCGATTCGATCCGGAAGCTGATCCGGTCACCGTCGACATCCACCATATCTACAGCAGATGCCAGATAGTCATACCCAATTGTCTTGGCAGTGTTTTCATCAGTGCCGTTTAACGTAGAAACTGAAACAAGGATCGGAGCGTCATTCACTGGATCGACGGTAACTCTGAAGGTGTCGATATTACTTTTATTGCCATCGGATACTTTGACCTTAATGTCGCTGTAGCCATTCCAGTTAGCAAGGGGAGCCAACGAGATATAACGGTTGTTCAGGATACTAACGCCGATGTTTGTATTGGTGGCTGAAGCTATCGAGTAAGTCAAGTCAGCGTCATCGGTCTCGGCGTCTCTAGTAAAGGCCCAGAGGTCGACCGCGTTATCCAGTCGTTGGTCCTCGGCCATCGTCAAATCTGGGATGGCCTGGATTCTGGGGGCACGATTAACAGGATGCGCCTTGGTTTTTACATTAAGTCTATAGGAGCCTGTTTTATTACCATCACCGTTTGACTTTACCTCAACGTAATAAGACTCGCCTGAAGATACTTCCAGGTCCACCTGATTGGATCCACCGGCATAGGCGGACTGACTTACTGCCAACGTCTGTTGGTCGGAATCAAAAACCTCAAGAGAGTATCCCACTGGGGTTCTGCGACTGCCATTGTTCTGCTTGATTGTCCAAGTTCCATCCTTGGTAGCTGTAATCTGATAGATATCGGTATCGTTGGCGATATCTATCGCGCCCCTGTAGCTCTTGGAACCTCTTCTGCTGAGTTTCAAATCAACAGAATTGTCGAAGTCATTGCCGCCCTCATCGCCGCGATAAGTCTTAGCCTTCAATACATATTTGCCAATCTGATCTTCTGGCTGGCTGAGCTTAATGTAATAAACCTGACCGGCGGTGACTTCGAAACGAACTTCGTTCAAGCCATCGTTTGTATCGGTATCACTTATCAACAGCTGCTGATTGACGTCATAAGCCTCTAATGCAAAGGTGCGGGGACCCTTTCCCAGGCCCAGTGTACTTATTCCCATAACTCCGTCGCGCGTCGCGATGATCTGGAAAACGTCGATATCACCGACGAGATTCATTGCCCCGCGAAGGGACTTTGAACCACCCCGGCTGAGTGCCAGCACACCGGCCGAGCCAAAGCTCGACCCAGCCTCGTCGGGCTTGTCGGTCTTGAGCTTCAATTTGTACTTGCCAGTTTGGCCCTGACTGTTGGAAACGCCGATGTAATAAGTCTGGCCAACCTCTACGGCAAAACGTATCTCATTGCTCCCATATTCCTGTGACGCATCACTGATTATCTGGTTTCCGCTGGCGTCGTAGGCAACCAGGTCGCCATCGAGGCTCCCGCCTCTACGACTGATTTTCTGCTGGAGAATCATCACGCCAGTGCGAGTTGCGGTAAATCGGTATAAATCATTATCAGCCGAATGATCGAGCTTGCCCTTGATGGACTTTGAACCGGATCGACTTAATGCCAGCAATGCGGCATTGCCGAACTGATCGCCAGCTTCATCGATCAGCTGTGTATTGATGGCTAGATCATAGCTTCCCAGGGTGCCCTTCTGACCGAGTGTCTGGATATAGTATTGAGTCCCGACATCCAGTTTGTAGGTCAGTCGACTATCCAGGGTGGATATATCGGCATTGGAATTTGATTTTACTCGGCGCACCTTGCCATTGGTGACCTTATAGAGGCTGAGTTGAGGATCGAGCCCCGACCCACCGGCCAACATATCGACCGTCAAAGCACTGTTTGCCCCGGCGGTGAATGAGTACATCTGGCCTTGGGTTGAATCGATGCTGCCCGAGAGGATTACATTGTCGGTCATACCGACCGAAATGGGATTCGCTGAGGCGATCAACTCTGACAAGGGTGTGATGGACATCAACAAACGAGGTTCAAGTTGTTCGATTACAGCGGGAGGCTGGCTCTGGGCCGACCTGGATAAATTGTTGTTGGTAATAATAGCGCGCGGCATTCCCGAATCTCCTACATCTGGCGGTAACACACTGTGGGCAAGGGGGTTCACATCAGGAGTGATTTTGGGGAGGCCTATCAGTACAACTAAGCAGGCCATGGACGCAAGAATCAAGACTTGCTTCCCCAGAGTACCAATGCCCTTCAGTGTCGCACAAGCTGGCTTCGAGTAGCCGGCATGAACAACTTTCTCCACAGCGGAACGTAAGATACATTTTGTGCGAATGCAAATTAACCAACCAAGCCGCGCGCTATTTTTGGCCAGGCCAGCTTCGTACAAGTTCCCCGTGGATTCGGACACTTTCGGCTTTCCCTTTTCGCCAGATAAGGAGATGTTTGTTTTTACCCCGAAATGCGACCGATTCGCATTCCAATTGGTAGCCGCGATCGGCAAGAGTGCATTTTAAGGCACTTTTATGGCCAAAGCCACGCCTTAGAAAAGATCGTCCCGGATAAAGGTCAGGACAGTTTAGAGATGATCCTTGGCCCGAGTATCCTGACAACTGAGACGGGCAGTTTACGCCAACATGTAACCATTAATCGATACTTGGGGCTATCAGGCTTGATTGAGGGCAATTCCTGGCCTGGTTCGAGAAGATACTGCCAATAAAGTGGCACTTCCTGAGATCCCCACTGACGCTTGAAACGGTACGTCCCACCGTCCCTGGTTCCCCTGCCAAAGTCAAAGCACCGGCTGGGATGCAAACAGGCCTGCTTAATCATTTCCCAGTAAAGCAGCATATTCGGGCAATCGGCCCTGAACCGGTAGTCACTCGCCGCCCAGGGCACGCGCAGTGCATGACGATCGGCTAGCGTAAATGACCCAGCCACAGCCTTTCGCTCCGAATTAAAAACAATGAAAACGCGCGAAAGATCGCCGAACTTTTCGAAACTCGCGTCAAAGAAACGACGGCTGTGCGGAGGAGAGCCTAGAACGCGCATGTTTTCGGTATAAAGGCGATGAAACTCACCTAATAATTCCGAACCCCCCTGCCGGCAAACCAGGCCGGCTGTTTCAGCTTTGCGGACCTGGTTTCTCACCTTGGCCTTCAGATCGGACCAAGCCTGATCCGGATCGTCCCCCAGCCGAAGACACATCGTAACTTTATCAGTTCGCGTCGGGAGTGACTGATCTATAGGATCGGCCTGACGGATTTCAACCGACTGAGCCTTCAATTCAGATGAAAGTTCCCTGGCCGCTGAAAGAAGCTCCGATCTCGCTTGGAGATCATCGCCCAAAACTCCTGCAGCGTCGAAATAGGGAAGGCTCGAAAGGTGCGAACCGAAGAGTAAGCTTTTTTGATGAACCAACTGCAAGGACGCGACAACCTTACCCCCACGACGGGCTGTCAGATAGTATTGCTGGTTGCCGTAGACCATCTTCATCAACTCGCCCCACCGCGGTTCGTGGAAGATCGTCGCATCATCAAACGCCAACACTTCCGACCAGTCAGGCAGATCGCACGAAACACTTACAGTCAGTTCACCCGCACTTGGCGAGGTAGCTTCAGGTTGCTCCGGACGGCTTGACACTACTTGGGGTCTCCTTGTGGATTACCGTCACTACGCTGCGAACGAATCTGCTCAATAATTTCAATTGCAGTTTCTGCCCAACTCGGCCAGCTGTTCCTTCCAGCGTAACAGCGAATCGTCTGCGGATCATATTGGTTTGCCATTGCTCGGGTAAATGCCTCTCCAAATCCATCGGCGGTATTATCTGAGACGACTAATCCGTATTCATCGCTGCAAATGGCATCGTCGGCAGCTTCGACTTTTGAGCTGATCACCGGGCGGCCACAAGCCATCGCCTCAAAGTACACTGTAGGCCAGCCCTCATTCAAACTGGAAAGGACCAACCAATCCGCCGCAGCCATCCATCGAGGAATTTCTTCATAAGGCTGCCCGCCGGCAAAATGGACCAGATCCGCCACCTGCAACTGATCCGCCAACCCGCGAAGCTTACGTTCCATCGGCCCAGCCCCAACAAGTGCAAGCCTTGGCGGTTGGATGCCTTTTTTGCGCAAGGCCGAAAGTGCCTCTATCAAGACCGATTGGTTTTTTCGTTTGATAAGGTAACCCACGCAAACGGCTAATGGCCCCTCTTCGGTGAGCCCAAGCTGCCTGCGAGCCTCGCTCTTTTCGCCCAGAGTGAACATTTCAGTATCAACGCCATTGGGAACAAATACCGCCCTGTCGTTAACAGCCCCCAATTCAACCGCACGATCCCGCAAATATGGGCTAACAGCCAGCACGCGATCAGCTCGGGAAAGTGCCTGTCGAATCATCCGTCCGACGAACATCAGCTTCGGGTAAACTTCCAGACCCGACCTATGACAGGTAATCGTGTAGGGGCAACCTATTTGTGCGGCCAGCTTCATAGCTGCGTAGCCATCAGGGAAAGCAAAATGCGAATCGATCACGTCGGGTTTCCAATCACCGTAATGTTTCGCAAACTCCGCCCGAACCGACCGCCCGAGCATAATCCCCTGATGAAATGTCGCCACCTTCGATAACGATATATAACGTGGATAGGTTACCTCAACGCCCTGGGGCGTCGTAGCCCGTTTTTCCACTTTCGCCCATCGGCCCCATTTGCCGAAGCCCAGAGCCCGCGGGAACCACGGAACAGGAGCCATCACGCGAACATCCGCCAGTGGCGTAAGAGCTTTCACCCGTTCCGCGCAAAACGTACCCAGGGTAGGCCATTGCGAGTTTGGGAAAACCCTGCTCACCATCAGAACCTTAGGTCTGGTCATTCAAAACCTCCAAGAGCCTGGCGATAATTTCCCGCAGCGACCTGCTCATACAAATAACCATAATCGGCTACCATCTTATCGACATTATAATGCTCGCAAACTCTTTTTCGCCCAGCCTGGGCTAATGCCTCCCGCCTAAGCCCATCGCCGGCCAATTGGCCAAGGACCTCCGTCAGTGCCCCCTGATCGCCAGGGGATACCAGTACACCAGCGGCGCCTTGAGCGAGAATTTCGCCAACCCCGCCGACATCTGTTGCTACGCAAGGCAGGGCTGAACTCATCGCCTCCAGTAGCGAGTTTGGCATAGCTTCACTGTCACTTGGCAGGACGAATATATCCAACCCGCGCAGGAATTGTGGGACATCGTCAACGGCGCCCAGAAATTGAACACTATCAGCTATGCCCAGCGAGTCGGCAAGATCGGTCAATTGCTCCCTGCAAGGTCCCCCGCCGGCAAGGCGAAGCTGAATATCTACCCCCGCCGCCAGGAGATCCGAAAGTGAGCGGATCAACAATGCATGGTTTTTCATGGGGACCAATGATCCGAGAGAACCGACGACCAGTGGCTTACCAGGCGACTTGCCGGCAGGAGTGAAACGATCAATATCAACGCCGTTGTGAATTACGCCTATTCGATTGACGGATAAACCGTATTGATCGGCCATGACTTGTCTTGATGCATTACAAACCGTAAATGTCAGGTCAGTCTTGTTCGCCAGTATTCGCCCGGCCAGGCGTCGTTTCCAGGAGGCCCGGCCGTCGATGGATACGCCGTGAAAACTGAAGATCAGGGGCGGAGCTTTCCGCTGGAGGAAACTCGCAATGGCGGTATCTGCCCAGGCGCCCCAGTTGCGTGCGTGTATCACGTCGGGTTTTATCCGCTTGATCAGCTTGGCCATCCTAAATGGCAGGGCCAGTTCATTGGGTTTCGAGCGGACGCAATGGATTTGCACGTCGGGGCTAAAATATCCAGCAATATCCGCTTCGCCTCGCATACAAATAACCGAATGGTTCATATCACCAAGCCGGCCTACAATCCGCGCCAGTGTCAACTCCAATCCGCCGGCCCGAAGGGTGGGCGCAACGTGCAGGACATGAATTTTACTGACCCCGGCGATGGACATCCGTGTTCCTTGCTTGGTAGGTATCTGAAGCTTTAATTTATCGATATTGCTAATTGGTCAATCAAGGCCCTACCTGTATTGATCGGCCAAATAGAGAAAATTGGCCGCATAATGCTGGTGTAATTACTTGTAAAATCTAATCGCAGTGAGCAAAATCCCTAACAAGGCCGGCCCTATAAATGGCGAAATCGGTATAATATATCCTCCCGAACAAACCCGTATATCAACCGCTTGAAAGGGACAAGTTGACATGAGCAAGCAGTTTCAGGCACTTGCAAGGTTGGATATTGACCAGGCCAGGGAAAGACTAGAACTGAAACAATCCCACGCCCGAAGATTTCTTGCCTGCATCAACCGCATTGGGCCCCTGGCAGAAAATGCAGCGATTCTCGACATTGGTGCTGCTCAGGGCCAGTTTGCCATAGCTTGTGCTAAGCTGGGGTTAAAAGCCAGCGGTGTAGAACCGGCGGAAAAAGCCGTCGCCCTGGCCGGGGAACTTGCCGCTCAAAACGGTGTCGACGTTTCGATAAAGCAAGGCTTCGCAGAGCAACTGCCCTTCGATGACGAGCAATTTGATATTGTCCATTCAAACAGCGTTATGGAACATGTTTGTGACGCACAGAAATCGATGGATGAGGCTTTTCGCGTGCTTAGGCCGGGGGGCATATTCTGGTTTTCGACAGCCAGTGCATTGTGCCCCCGACAAATGGAAATCAGACGGTTCCCCTGCTTTGGATGGTATCCGGATCGGCTCAAACGAAAGATCATGTTCTGGGCCAGGGATAACGCACCGCATCTTGTCGGCCATTCCGTAGCACCCGCCATCAACTGGTTCACCCCAGCCAAGGCACAAAGGATGCTATCTCAGGCGGGCTTTGATAGATTCTTCGACCGCTGGGACCTCGCCAGAGCCGATGGGAGCCCGCTAAGGCGATTGGTTCTTTCGAGTGTCAAGTCCAGCCGGGCTACACGAGTTCTTTCTCAGGTACTGATCCGCAACTTCACCTTTGCAGGCGGTAAATAGTTTTCAACTGCCCGCCCCAACAGTTACACCTGGTATCCTGGCTGAGTGTATCTTCGCCGCAGAATCGTTCGCGTCAGCAGAAGCACCCTTTACCCTAAAACGGTGAACCACGACTGCAACTCCATACAGCCACCAGAATACGTCGTTATGGGCAATGTCAGATTTGACCATTTGAACCCATGTCGCCGCCAAAGCCGATAGTACACCGATACGAACCCATTCGATGTGATCCAGATCCTTCTTATTGAACTTGCCCTTGGTAGCAGGAAACAAACGCCAGACGATCCAGGCTGTAAAGATAAGATAAATTAACAGGAACGGGATTCCGACCTCACAAGCCATCTGAATATACGTATTGTGTACGATGTGTTCAGGTCTGCCTTTATAGTCTTCCGTCAAATAACTCAATTTGGCGTTGGGGAATGTACCGAGCCCCGTGCCGAAAAATGGAAAATCCCGGGCTATTTTCATGCCCGCTTGAATGTTTTGATATCGCGCGAGTGAGGAGTTGTCCATCTTGGCGGGGTCAGCCGTGATCGTGCTGATCCGCTCCATGTATTCGGGCGGTGCGATCTGAAGGAAGAAAACCCCGACCAGCAATAACATGAGCATCAATTTAAAACGCCGCAACAGCAGCCCGAACATGCCACAGGAACCCACCAGACAAAGTAGCCCCCCCCGTGAGCCGGTGGCTACGATAGCGGCCAGGAACAGCGGGGCCAGAATGATCGCCGTTATCCGCTGCCAGGATTTGCCTCGAATGATTTTATATAAGACAAATGGCGTAAACGCTGCCAGTATCCACGCAATGTAGTTCGACCCGCCACCTTGACCGACTGCAACGTCAACTCGTATATCGCCCGAGAAGCCGTAAAAAATCCACGAGCCGATTGCAACCTTCAAAAACCAAAGCGACCCGGCCAGCATAGCAGCTACAAATCCAGCAAGGTTTTGCGGGCTGTCACACAGCTTTATGATCAGAAACACCACAACGAAAATTTTGGCGTGTAAAATAAGCCTTTGAATCACAATTTGATTGTGATATGGGGCAAAGATTGTCGCAACGACATACAGCCCCATGAACATGATTATCCACCTGGTCCCAGCCAGTATGCCCTCGGATTTCTTCGCAGCCAGATAGCCTATCGAAGCAGTAATCGTAATCCATAAAACCGGTTTAATATATTCTTGGGAGCCGTAGAGATCGGGACTGAAAAAATACAGGAACGCCAGGGCAAGCAGGCCCAGATAAGGCCTGAACAGCGAAGTTACGCTACTTCCAGCCCCAGCTAAACCGTAAACCAATGTCCTGGCAGTTAGCACAAACACAGCAATAATCTCCTGATCACCCGTCTAGGCCGGGGTAACTTAAGGGCAGGCCTTGATGAGTTCTATTTCTATATCGGCCGCCATCCGCTCATCGGAAAGGTCAATCTTTCGATCGCAACTGGCTAATGTCCCCCCCTGCCATCGATCGAACATCTCCTCGATAACCGACCCGAGGCCTTGTCCATCAGCGTCGAGGTCCTCCAGCAGCCAGATATCCGGAGGCATCTTCTGGCCAAACAGCATTGAGACCGCTTTACATGCCCCACCGGTGACAAGTATCGGCTTTGCAAGGCCAAAGTACTCATAGAACTTTCTAGGGATCTGCAACTGTGCATCGGCCCCGGCCTGGCTGGCAGCGATAGCTACATCTCCACTGGCGATAAATTCCAATGCTCGATGATGATCAACAGATCCGACCAGTTCAATCATATCCGTTACACCGAAGCGATCGGCAACATCGGCTATCGGCACCTGGCCGTAATTTGTCGGCCCCACCTGAATGAACCGCATTTTGTCGCGTAGTTCGGGCCTGCGACGTACGATCTGTCCCAGCCCAGCCAGGAAAGGCTCGGGGCTTCTAGGACCATAAAACACACCTGTATGAACCAGCCGAAAAACGCCGTCATCGGCTGGCCTGGCCTCGCGGCGAACCTGCTGAGATTCTTCCCCGTCGAAGCCGTTGGGTATCGCTATAAACTTCAAGGCCTTGTCTGGGAACCGGCTGGAAAAATCATCCTCAGCCGGGTGCGTGTTGCAGATTATCTTTGCCGCCCGCCGAACCATTTGACCTTCCAACCAGGCGTCAAAGCGATCGTGAGCACGATATGGAAAATTACGATAAGGGTTTGACCGCCAGGGATCACGGCAGTCCGCCACCCAAGGCCGACCCGCAACAGCGCTAATAACCATCGCTGTTAGATGATTTGACCACATTGGAGCGCTGCTATAGATAACGTCAGGCCTTGACCGGCGAGCTTGGCCCAGACCCGCCCACATCGATGTCAAAAACCATCCAGTTCTTCGGTCTGGAACCTGCAACCACCAGCTCAGCCAATCTTTTACGCTCGGTTTACCCGGCCCGGCCGAGGTTGCATCCGAACCATCGGCTGAGGAACCCGCATTACCGTTTGGGTTGGGCTGGTTTTTTCCTTGCCGCCAAAACGTAACCAGATCGATCAGGTCTGCTACCGGTGTCCGAACTACTCGAACCGAAGGTGGGATCTTATCGAGGCTTTTATAATCGACCGGCAAATCTGATGGCGGCTCCATCGCAAAAACAGTAACGTCGTGGCCGGAATCGCTCAGCCTTCGAACAAGCGCAACCGTCCGGTGCACGCCCGTCGTCGAAATGGGCGGAAACCCGTTGCTTATCACGAATATCCGCTTACCTTGGGTTGACTGTTGATCTGCCAAACTTCAAATTCCTCTTATCGAATGAATCGTCAGGAGCTATTCTGCGTCCTGACCGGGCGATTTAAAAACCTTCATCGCTTGCCCGAGAAGTCTCAGGGTTTCAGCCTTACCGAAAATAGCAACCAACCCTACCGGGAAATAGGCCAGCGTCACCACCGTTACATCTATCCCAAACGACTTCCAACTGGTCGGCGGCAGGAAATGGCGGGCTGCAAGGCACATCCCGGCGAAGACCGCACCCGCTGCTGCCGGGCCTGGCAAGGTCCGGGTAAGGAACATCCACAGACTAAGCTCGATTTTTCTGCAACAGAAAATCGTCGTGTAAATGGTAGTGATAAACAGCATCGGGATAAGCGTACCCAGTGCAACGCCGTTTATTCCCCAGCCCAGTGAAATCACGAACAGAAGCGACAGGCCAAGGTTTATAGCAGCCTCTACGCAAGACATTGCCGCAAGAACCTTTACATACCCCATGCCCCACAGGGCCATGATTAGTGCCCGACAGTACAAGGGCATTAGATGGGCCACTGCAAGGATCAACATCACAGTTCCACTCTTGTGGTATTCCGGCGCGAGCCAAAGCGCGAGAAAATCCCTGCCGAACATAATCAGGCCCAAAAGCAAAGGAACGGTCACGAACATCGTCGCTCGCGTTCCCTGGATAACCATCGATCTCATGGCTGGGTAATCACACCTGCTTGCCGCCTGGGTCAAGTCAGGGCTCATTACACTTACGACCTGGCTGATGGCCGTCCTGGCCCGGTCGACGAGCATGTGACCAATGGTGTAAAAACTCGCAGGCTCCGTGCCAAGAAGAATGCCGATCACAATGATATCTGTAGAGTTGACGATCTTATCGCTGATGTTTCTTACAAAAGCCCAACCGCCGAAACCAAAAACTTCCTTGGCGGCTTCACCCTTAATCTGGCTAAGCTCATATCTAATTGCCGGCCCCTTCCACCGGGCTAATGCAAAAGCCAACACCATCTCAACAAAGCCCGCAACCAGATGCGCCAGCGACAGACCAACAAGTCCATATCCCATCGACAGGGTATAAACTGCCCCACCAGCTCGAATGGCTAAACCTATAATCTGGAAAAGAATTCGTAAATCAAACCGATTGTAGGCCGTCAGGCACTGGCCGAATGTGGAAGCGAAAAGACCTATCCAGACGTTTGCACCGAGAATGGGCAGTACCCAGCGGATATGCCTGGCAAGGTCGGAAGGGACTTCTCTAATGATCTCGCTGAAAAACAGCCCCAAAAGAGCTGCTATTCCAAGGGCCAGGATCCCCACACCCGAGTAGAACGCCAGAGAAGTACAAACAATCTGGCTTACTTTCTGGTCATCGCTCCCAGCGAGATAGTAGTTAATGAATCGCCCCGTTGAGACTCGGACACCGATTTCGACCATGCCGAGATAACCGACCACACTCATCACAAGTGACCAGGTGCCATATCCACTGGTTCCCAAAGAGTCGGTAATAAATGGGGTAAGAAAGAACGCCACCACCAGATAGGCGATGTAGCCTGTCCAGTTAGACAGCAGGCTGCGGGTATAGACGTGAATCTTGCTCATCGAGCGTCCCCGTCCTTGCTGCAAAGCAATTCGTATGATTGGGTCACTGCCTCACAGGCCCTGTCGCGGGAATACAACGCCTGTATAGCACGCGATTTTTCGCCCAACTCAGCAAGCACGCCGGGGGTGGCAAGCTTTTCCAGGGTTGGTGCAAGCGTCTCGGCGGTGTCAGTATTGGCGATCAACCCGCAGCCATGGGTTGTAATCGTATCGCCGATCTCCCCGAAATTGCCCCCCAGTATCGGCACGCCTACCGCGATTGCTTCATAAAGTTTGTTCGGCGCCGACCAGCGCGCATTTGGATTGGATTCATCGAAACCGTAATAGATCACGTCACAGGCAGCCGTCAGCAGAGGAACCTTAGCAGGCGGGACATGCCCGAGATAAACAATGTTATCATGTTCCTGGGCTGCGCGAGAGACGAGGTCGGCTTGACTGCCCGAGCCACCAAAAACGCAAGCGAATCGTTTGTCGGCGGCTACCGCATTGAGAAGCGGTTCTACCCTGCGTTCCCTGCCGAGGTTGGCAATAAAGCTGATCGCAATTACATCGTCGCCTATGCCGAGTTCCTTGCGAGCTTGGCTGACCTGTTCGGCCTCGAACGTATAGTCTGCTGCGTTTTTCCAATTACCGACCACCTGGACCTTTTTCGCACCCAGTTGGCGATAGAACTCCGCCAGCCGCGGGCCGACTGTAATCAACAAATCAACTCTCGAAACCAACTTGGCTTCCAACCAGCGAAGCGCTTTAACTGCCGGGGCGGGCAGGTGTCCGTCCATCATGTCTGGGAAATTCTCATGGGCGTCAAAAATTAACTTCGCTCCTGTTGACCGTGAAGCGCGTAATCCCGCCGGCAGGGAATCCAGATCATGGCAGTGGATAACGTCGGGGCTGAGTTCTTTGACGAGAGGCAAACATCTAAGCCAGAATCGGCCAAGATAGTAAATTTGCGTCAGCCCTCGAGCGTGAGTCGATCGCAGCGCCAGCCTTTTGAACTGCACACCGTTTTGGCTTTGCTGTTGGTCCTGATCAATCTCACGATCCCAACCGATTACCGTAACATCATGGCCGGCGCGAACCAGGGCCTGGGCCTCCATGCAAACGCGAGGATCATCATAGCCACGATTTGTCACCAACATGCAAACCCGAGTCATCGTCATTCCATTGGTTAAGTTTTCCGGCTTTGGCCGGGGCCGATAGAACGATCCGCCGTCGACCAGGTAACCTTTTGGGCTCCTGTCAGCCATTTATAGAAACCCGCAGCAGCAGCGGCGTTTGTAAGGCAAATATAATATGGCAAGCACACCACGGCCGGTAAGCGACGACTGCTGAATATCGCACCCATTATCGCCAGGACGTAAAACCCAACCTGTAACAGAAGCAGTGTACAGTAGAAGCCCCACCGCCCTGAATTAAGTTCAGCCACCGCAGCCAGGATTCCACCAACAAACGCAGCCAGAAGCAACACCGGCCCCAACCAGCGAAGGCCTTTATGCGAGATGTATCCAACAAGAAGCCAGGGTTGACCCAGGCCGGGCCTGCCCCGGCCGCCGAAGAGGCTCTGAAACCCGCCGGCAATTGTCCTGCACCTGCGCCGGAATTCCTGGGCCGGGTCTTCGACCGCATCCTCGATTGCAACTGCCTTGGGATCGTAAATTACGCGCTTGTGGGACCGGGCGACATTCATCGCGATTACGAAATCGTCAATCAGCGTATCGGAGGCGTTGGCTACATAAAGTTCCCGACGAAGTGCGTACATCCCCCCATCGACCCCGATCGAGGTCCACAGGTCAGATTCGCTCTTCTGGGTGAAACGTTCAAGCTTCCAAAAAAAACCCTCGCCCGAACCGTAACTGATATCATCTGTCTGCAATCTAACGTCACCAGTGACAGCCCCCACAGCCGGATCGGCGAAATGACGAACCAAGTTACGCACCGCATCTGCGGCGAACATGGTATTGGCGTCGCAAAGGACAAGAATATCGCCGCGGGCATAGGGGATGGCCTGGTTGATCGCGTTGGGCTTACCGCCGCGAGGTTCGATTCGCTGAAGCTCGATACCGCGATTGGAATACTTATCGACAATCTCGTCAGTACCGTCGATGGACCCGTCGGAAATAACGCGAATCTGGAGTTTGTCAACAGGGTAGTCAATCGCCAGGCAGTTAACGATCTTGGCTTGGATTACGGCGATTTCATTATGGGCTGGAATCAATAAGGTAACTGTCGGAAGGGATTGCTCGAGCCCGGGATCCATTTCGTGGGAGCGTCCCAGGAACTTTGATGCAACGGCTACAACCAGCGAATAACCGAAATACGAATACGCGCATAGACCAACAGCTACCCAGAATACCCAAGGACCAATATCGGCTAAGGCCTGTCCCATGCACGCTCGTCCAATTACTCAGGGCCGAATTCAACTGGGCTCTATTGCAGAAACACCCGCGGCCCAGACCGGTATTTACTTATTCTGCAGGAAGATACATCTGATACGACCGAAACCAAGCCAAGGTTTACAGTTCCCCAGAGATTTTATCACCGAATATTTCACTCAGCCGAGAGACCTTATCATGAATAGCGATACAGGTAGTTGGGGATGAAATACTGCTGATGCGTCAAAATCATACCGGAGACCTTAATTTCTGCCGCGTGAAGAAGGCGAACCGCCCTATCGACAGAATCCCGAGAGGTTTTATTCATTCGCACTATCAAGATAGCTTCTGCAACAGCCCGGCCAAATATACCTGCATCTGCAACTCTGTTAACTGGGGGAGTATCGACAAGAATGAAATCGAATTCCCGACGAATGTCAGTAAAGATATCTTCCATCTTTGGTCTGGTAATCAACTCGCCGACTTGCTCGGGAAGTATTTCTCCGGAAGAAATATAGAAAACATTAGGATAAGCCGTCGGACGAATTACGTCCTTAAGTGTGACCTGGTCTCGCAAAAGATTGGCTATGCCGGGAGCTTTTGTTTGGCCCAACAAATCGGCGATCTTGCCTTTTCGAAGGTCACAATCGACCACGATTGTCCTGAACTCCTGCCGTTCAGCTAATACCAACGCCAGGTTCAGACAAGTAACGGTCTTACCCTCTCCGGGCTCGGCGGAGGTAATCAAAGTACAGATCTTGTCATTGGTTGCCCGAGCCAACAGATTCGTCCGCAAGGCGCGATATTGCTCAGCAATGGGGCCGCCACGATCATGATGAGGCATGAGAACGGGGGAGTAATTCTGGCCGGTAGGCATCATCCTGGGCACCATGGTAGGAGCTGTCGGTGCCTTCTTCATTTGCTTAGCCTGGGCATGGACCAGTTTTTTATCCTTGGTGGTCGGGGGCTTGGCTTGAGCGACTTTTTCAAGCTGAGCTGTTTTTTCTGCCTTGGCTTTGTTGTCAATTGCTTCAGCCTTGGCTATCTCCTCAGCCTGATGCTTTTTCATTGCTTCCCATACGTTTGGCACGGTCGACTCCTGGGTTTAGGTGGAAGTTATATTTGCTTGGGGAGCTTTCCACTGGCCCCAACAGGTCATATCTCGCAGCACTTCAAGGATAGTTTCCTTACCAATAGTATGACAGCCCTTTGCATAACCAACCAATAACGCATTGTCACACAAGACATTGATAAGCCGCGGAATCCCATCCGTTGCGGCGTGGATATCCACTTTTGCCTCCGGAGTAAAAGCTACAAGGCAATCTTTATCGGCGGCGGTGTGAATGCGGTGGTCTATATAAGCTGACGTGTCCTCTGATGATAGAGGGCCAAGGTGATAACTTAAGACTATTCTCTGGCGAAGAGGCTCCCACCGGGCCTCCTGGAGACGTTCTCTCAACTCAGGCTGGCCGATAAGAATGATCTGGACCAGACGCTGGCCTTGTTCCTCCCAATTCCAAAGCAGGCGAACTTCTTCGAGAGCCTTGGCCGGAAGATCCTGGCATTCATCCAATAAAACAGCCACCAACCGGCCTCTTCGAAACAAACGAATCAGATGTTGTTGAAGTTCGTCTTGCAGGGACAGTTTGTCAACAGTGGCGTTTGGGTTAAGGCCCACTCCCGCAGCAACGGCCCGTATCAACTGCTTGCCCGAGGTGGGCGGGTTTTGCATAATTACAGTAAGACACCCAGGCCCGAGGCGCGTCCCCAGCATATTGCCCAGGAAGGTCTTACCTGCCCCAACTTCACCGGTAACAAGTACCATGCCCTTACGCTGCTGGACCGTATACATCATGTTGGCCAGGGCTTCGGCATGTACAGAACTCTCATAGAAGAAATGTTCGTTACATGTGATCGAGAATGGAAACTCTCTCAGTTTGTAAAAACTCAAATACATTTATCAGCTCTTTTGGTTACATGGCAATTGAGAACTAGTCATCATCGCTGCTAAACATTCCATTGAAAACGTATCCTACCGGGGCGTCCTTCCATTGTTGGAATTTGTCAGGATACTTAAGCCGTAAAAGATTGGATGCCACCCCTGTCAGCGTCATCAAAGTCAGGACAAGGCCTACCAGGGGAATAATCAACAAACTAAACGTGCGTCTCCGGATGGCCTGTACGGGGGTAGTTATTTCACCAATAACACCGTGAACGCGCAACCCTAAGTATTCCGAAGCCTCGTCTGTTGTGGTAATTGACCTATCCAATGAATGGGTCAGGAACACCAAACCTGCCCCACCACCTACTCCACCGATTAACGCCATTGCCAATATGACAAACAGTTTGGGCGACGAGGGCTGGAATTGTTCCTTGGCACGCTGGACGACTTCCAGGTGAATTCTTCGGCCGGCGACTTCGTTGGCAAGTTCTTCGCGAATTTTCGCAGCTCGAACCTCGAGGGCATCGAGTTCCTTTTCGTGTTTGACCTGCTTGCGAATTATTTCTTCCCATTCTTGGCGAACCGGGGCAAAATTAGACATCATCCCGTTAAGGCGATTTAACCGCTCCGTAAGCCTTTCAATTGCATCTTTCTTGATCTTGATCTCAACGGAAGTACTCGCAACCTCCGGGATGTAACGATTCGCCTCTGCGCCAACTGCATAGACCTTTTGCAGCACGGTCTCTGCCGGGGCTTGCTTGATTTTCTCGTGAATTTCTGCCAACTTCGCCTCAAGGGCAATTACGTCAGGATGATTTTCTGTCCTGTTAATAGTGGCAGTTTCCAATGCGCCTTCAAATAGCTCCAACTGCTCTTTTAACCGTTTCAACTCAGGATTAGGCCCGCGAATCTCCTGAATTGGCTCACCCTCTTTGGTGGTCTTGTCGGTATCGGCTTCTCTCCATCGGCTTTCAAGCCTAGCCAGTGTCAATTTAGCTGCATCCAGATTACGTTGCTCACGTTCCAGATCTGCTATCGTTTGCTGGATTCGGTCATGCAGGTTACCGGGGCGATCAGGCATCATTCCGGCATGTTTTTCTTCGAAGGCGATTTTGATATTGGTCTGTTCACCCAAACGCACCTTGCATTCATCGACCTTCTTTTGAAGGTGCTGGAGGCTGACCGTCAGGTTAGACTTTGATTGCTCGTGAACAATGGAAATATAGTTGTCCACCAGACGATCGGGGATATCCTGGGCAAGTTGGGGATCCCAGTGAGTTACCGACAAGGCTACAAGGTCCATCCTCTCTTTTCGGACCTCCCACACGAACAAAATACCTTCGTTAATCGTCCTTACAATCGCGTCTTTTACTATTTGACCCTGCCTTTTCAGTTTCCCTGAAGAATCCCTTGGCTCCCCGCGAACCAAGCCCAACTGCTCTACAACGTTCTCAAGGGCACGCTGGCCGATCAGTTCTTCCCTGAGGGTAAGCTTGATCGTCTCGAACGATTCGGGCTGGTCATGCTTTTTTTCGACAACCGGATCCGTGCGCCGGCGCAATTTCGTAGTGCCCGTATATTTTGCAGACCAAGACAGCCCAGCGAACAACAGCATGTTCGCCAATAGAGCCGAGCCTATAAGGAAGAAGTACCTTCGGCGAAATATCAGCCTAAGTAAGTCTCTAAGTGAGCTACTCTCACTATTTTCAGCCATGAAATGTCTCCGGTTTTCGTCGCAACCACCCTTCTGAAACTAGGGAAGAATAAAAGCCGAAGGTATTCGTGTTACCTCCGCGAATGGGCGGACCGGGAACAGCAGTTCCTGGATTACCAGACCAAGCTCAGCCAATGGTGTCGGCGGGACGTAAACAATGTCGCCCGGCTTGAGCAGAACGTTCTTGGACAAATCGCCATCCTCTATCATCGCCAATAGGTTAATCGTCATCATATAACGCGGCTTGTCATCTGAAGGCGAATGGATACCCAAAAAGCGATAATACCACTTTGGTGACAAAACACGAAACCCGCCTCGATCGGGAGGAGTGCTTCGGATAACGACAATCCGTTCCTCCCAGGCAAGGCTTGTCGGCGTCGTATAGGCCAAAGCATCCAGCAGAGTATCGCTTCCGGTCCAGACGATCGGCCCGGGTGTGTAAACATGGCCCATTACATAATACTTCTGCGACCTGTAGGCTGCGATGGTCACCGTCGCATCGACCTGAGCATAGTATGGCTTGGCAAGATCTTTTATCGTAGATTCGATCTGGGCCGGAGTCATGTCGGCAACATATATCTCGCCCAGAAGAGGAAGGTTTATTTTCCCGTCGGGACGGACCTGCACGGTCTTGTCTTCAATTTCCGTCACCTGCACGGAAGAAATATGCAGCACGTCCGGCGGAAGAACACGATACTCGGTGCCGGAAACGGGGCTTCTTGGTTCCTGCAGAAAGGCGATTACTTCACTTTCCTCGTACATGCCGTTGCAACCACCAAGAGCTAAACCCCCAACCAAGACCAGTAATGCCAAAAGTTTTTTCTTCATCATTCTGTGTCCTGTTTGCCCAGCCTGGACCCATGACGTGGGGCTGTGTGTTGATTACGGGCCATGAGGGCAATAACTTTTTATAGAACTTTGCGCAATTCATCCTCGCCTTGCGCCGTAGCGATCAATAATGCTACGACTCCAGACAAAGTAGACCTGACAGACAGACAGAAGCCGCCTGAAACTAATTCTAGCACCCAGAGGACCACAATCAAAACTCCGTCAAGTCCGCTTTCATCGCAAATACCCACGCATTGATATGTATCGTCACTTCAGATAAGGCTCTGTACTCCAATTAGTCGGCGATGAGGGTCAAAAGACCAAGCCGTGCCATTAGATTCACTCTAACAGCACGGCTTAGTTGTATATGCTTAAAACCAAGGCCAGGTAGACCCGAAATTGGCCTCCTGGACGAAAATTCGTCATCTCAGTTGCCTGTGGGGCCAACCTCAGGCAAATCGACGACGGACATAGCCGGCTAGGCCCGCCATTGACGAAAAGACAGCAAGCATCGTCATCGGCTCAGGAATTGGCCTCCAAACGATATTGTCAATGCCAAGGACGCTGTCAAAGTGGGAATCGTTACGATTCCTAACAGCGAACGATAGGGTATAGACACCCGCGCTATCGACATAGATATTCTCAGTCTTCCAGTCTGTGAAGCCTGATGTATGATCTATAACATCTGCCGAAGTAATGTAGAATATTCGTTCGCCGTCCACCATTCCGCCGGCAGAGTCATTTCTACGGAGAGACCACTCAAAATCGGGCCAACTGCCTGTTGGTACATTAGGTTCGAACGAATCGAAGAACCAATCAACGCTAAGTGTTCCTGGCCCGGACAAATTCTGGCTGATGCTTACCGCTCTGTTGGCGTCACCTGCTTGCAACTCGGCAAAGTAACGGCCGTCAGTGGCGTGCCATTGCTTGAAAATAAAGATGTGATCGGCGATGTGGACCGTAGTTGCCGAGACGTTTCCTCCATTGAGGTTAACAGACCAGCCATTGAGTCCATCTTCAAAACTGCCGTTTACAACACCAGCCTGGGCAGCTGTAACTGCGGCTGCCAATACAACCGCTAAAGCAACATATCTCATGGTAATACCCCCATTCTCTTATTGTTTTCTCGTTTCCTGTTCCAGATAGACCCTACCAAGAGCCTACCTTCACACAACACGTCTTCAACAAAACGCTATATGCATTGCGCACGTCACCGCATGAGCCAACGTGAATAAGTCGCATCAAAAACAATAGGAAAAAAGATTTGGCGGTAATGCTCACAGACGTTTACGGATGTAGCCGCCCAGACCGCTTTGGAGCGAAAAACCCTTTACTCAAATGCCCCAATAGCAATTGTGGTGGATGGGAATCTTTGCCCTGTCAAGCCCGAAGGAGCACTTGACGGCCAAAGACCCCGTCCATCACTTATTACTAATCGCCAACGCAGCTAGTATGTGAAACGCGGATCGCATTCCACCATCGGCTGCGCCGGCCGATGTGATAGTCACACCAAAAACAATGAAATCAATTCGAATTACAGACGTTTACGGATGTAGCCGCCCAGACCGGCAAGACCCGAAAAGACAGCCAACATCGTCATCGGCTCGGGTACCGGCGTGAAGCTTTTACGAATGTAAACTGGAGTATCGGCATTGTCGTCATCCCAGTTTTCCGTCCAGATCCACTTTGCACTGGAATCGATGCCGCTGATATTGCCCCAGGGGCTAACACCATTTGAACCGATTTCAAATGCGGATGCCCAGCCACTGTCGTCGTAACCGACGTCATACCACTTCAGTAAGCCCTGATCTGCGGGAGCACCATCGCCGAAGTAGATAAGCCAGCTGCTGTCGGTGACCATCAAGCTCGTGCCGGTCTCGACGAAGTAGCTGCCAGCACCGGTTTTAAGCTCTGCGATGAAAGCTGCGGGGTTGTAGCCGGCATATGGCCCATAGTTCTGAGCTTTGGTAGCAATAACGTGAGTTACTCCACTTGCAAGGGAGAGATTCACTGTTTCGGCATTTCCCCAGACGGCGGAGGAATTCGTACTTGGTACGTTGATTACTATTCCACCGTCAACATAGGTAGTGTAGTAGTTGTCTGCCGTCGAGGCAGTGTCTACTGTGAGAGCCTGGGCGACGCTACCAAACGCCAGCACAAGGCTAACTGCAATTACCAAACTTAACTTATTCATCCCCATAACTCCTTTCTAATAAACAGGGGCACCCACCCGGTACTTACCGGGTAAGAAACTTTTTTTACTAATACCTGTTCCCAATAATTAACTTCATTCATCTATTAAAATGCCCCGCCCGCCCTAAACGAGCTAAGAGCTTTATTGTCTGAACTTATTTGCGTCGCCGTAGCAAACCGCACCAACCGCCAAGTGCCAGCAAACCCAAGGTCGCCGGCTCGGGCACTGACGCTGGAACCAACACGTCGATCCCGTCGGCTGCGCTGGCACCGTTTAAGACGGCTGCAATACTAAATTCGTAGTCTTTGGCGTCTGTTTCAGCGAAAAACCACGATGACGTCTGTCCTTGTGCCAAAACCGCGTCAGTCAGCATGAACTGCCCATTGAGGGCCTCGAAAGCAAAGCCAAGCTGGGGCAAACCAGCCACTGACCTGCTCAACCCAAGTACATCACCGGGGTCAAAGGCAACGTCACCTGCGAAATCCAGGATCCCGCTATCCAGCACAGCCACCTTCTGCGGGTCGAAGCCTGCAATGTTTCCTACCCTCACCGACATCGATCCGATGTTGTCGATCTGGTAGGAAAACAAAAGCCTGCCGTCCCGGTCGCTGCGATAGACTGCCGAATCGAACGAGCCAATCATGTCAACATTGGCGAAACCGGTCGTAAGGGTCTCAACCAACGTCCACTCGTCCGGCATGGACGCACCGACGAAGACATTAAACTGCTCGCCGAGGAGGTTCAGCGACCCATCACCATGGACCCGAAAACCTGGGGCTGCAATATCTGCCTCTGGTGAAATAACCGCTGCCGTAGCAACGCTCGTCACGGCAATGACACACGCAAACGCTCCCGCGCGCACGCGGAAACTTATTCCTTTTTTCAACATGCCCTTCTCCTCCGATGGCCCTAACGGCCTGGGCAAAAACATTGAGCACTGAGCAAAAGCACGCGTAGGCTGGAAATCTCAGAGCACGAGATACCAGCCGATGCGGCGTATTAAGCGATATTCAATTGTCTAAATTTTCAAAGCTCGCGTTGGGATTAACCAAGCCTGCGACGGAGATACCCGCCGATACCGGCGATGCCTGCAAACACAGCCATCATGGTTGTCGGTTCCGGTATGGGAATCAGAGCTCTGATATGGTCAGCTGTCGCACCACTGTCGATTACACCGGCATAACCCACCGTTACGCCAGGTGCGTCGGTCGAGTAGTAGAACCAATTGCTCTGCTGTCCAGGGGCGAGTAATTCCTCGACAACGGAGAACACACCGTTATCCATAGCGAGCGCCTGGAACGAGAAGCTTACCTGCGGGATACCCGAATTTGAACGCGACATTGCAAGCACATCGCCATTAACATAGGCGGTTGATCCGCCAAAATGCATCACGCCGGCATCGATTACATCCCAACGGGCAGGGTCATAACCATAGATATTGCCCGAACGAAGCATCCTGGTACCAGTATTGGTTACCTGGTAAATGAATGTATGCTGGCCTGTTGCGAGGTTTTTCCAAGCCTGGGACTCTAACGTGCCATTGAGGCCCGGGACGTTCGTACTTGCGAAGTCCGTTTTCATACCACGAACGAATTGCCACCCTGCACCGCCACCGGTGTAGGTATTGTAACTCTGGCCTAGAAGGGTTGAACCCGGATAGTTCGGATTAACCAACATGCCCCCCACCGGCAATGGTGCGCCTGGACTTACAACCGTCCCCGCCTGCGTCTGGGCTGCAACAGCAAAGACGACAACTAAGGCAGCCGCAATAATAACGTAACGACTCATCTGACACTCCCTTTCACTCATACCACACGTATGAACTAAGCTAACTTTTTCCCTGTTCCCTGAATTCACTATAAGAGACCCCACCACCAATTCTCAGTGGGCTGTAGAGTCAATAACTTTTGTCACAGTCGAGCCGAGGATCTTCAATTCCAAAGACCATCGCCTCTTTTCGATATATTCCAGATCTGATTCGAGCTTTTTACGAAATGCATCGACGCTCGTGTCGTAGCCGGATCGGACCTGAGCCAAGCCGGTTATACCGGGCCTGACTGAAAGACGTTTGCGAACCTGGGGGTAAACCTTCTCCAACTCGTCGAGAATTTCCGGCCTTTCCGGCCTGGGACCCACCAGGGACATCTCGCCCTTGATTACGTTAATCAGTTGGGGCAGCTCATCAGCGTGGCATATCCGCATCCAACGACAACCTTTGATAACGCGCGAGTCGTTCTTAGAGGCCCAGACAGCCCCGGAAGCCTCCTCGGCGTCGATGTACATGCTGCGGAGCTTGTACAAGACAAACGGCTTGTTGCCCTTACCAGCGCGGACCTGCTTAAAAAAGACCGGGCCCTTGCTATTAAGCTTGATGATTGCAGCGCATGCCAAGAGGATTGGCAAACACAGTACCAAGGCGATAACCCCCAGCACTACATCCAAAACCTCTTTTGCAATTTCGAAATATCGCCGAGCAAGATGGGTTCCGAGCCCGAAGATACCTCCGCCAACTGCTAGAAGTGTTGCCGGTTCCGGCATTATACCACTCCCTTTCGGCTGTCAATTCAGCCTCCGCTGCGTACCAAAATTCCGTTGCACAGAACAGCAGGAGTAGCTAAAATAGATGAGGTTCGATTGCGGGCGCAAAAACACCCGCTGTCTGAACCGCCGTGAGCCAGCAAACTCCTGCCAAGGTACGCTGCTGGTTCACTTTTTTTTCTTCTAACCTGTTCCCAGGCCCCAAAAGGGCCCACTTATTAAAACGATTTGACCACGCCAGACCTAGATTATCCGACAACAAAATACATCAGTTTACCTGAAGACCGGAACAAAAACCGTTTTAGATTTGGCCGACTTGCTTAATGCCAAATACGCCGGCTTCGTTGGGGGGGGATTGACTTCCTGTCAGCCCTGATCACTACTCCCCTGGGCCAATCCTTGAACGCCCAATTATATCCCAAGGCGCCAAACCCGCAACCCCAATTCCTTATTTTTTTACAAGGCCAAGTCCTTATTCAACCTTATTATAGTAAAAAAATTTCTCTTGTTTTCCACAAGTTCGTAGCCAGGATTTCAACTTTTTTATATCCATTCATTGTAGGCAAGACAAATGCAGATATACGGTTATGTTGCTTTCTTTTTTTTTATTTCGACTTAGCTATCGTCCGATAATGACAAGGCCCAGCCCAACCTTTGATTATAATTAGAGTTCGTAAATAATAAGAAAAAAGAATGTGCGCGTAACCTTCTCGGGCGCTTTGACTGAAAACAAGGACTGTAAATCCGTCAATTGGGTGGTTCACTCGGCTGGATGTGATCAGGCCAGGATTTCACCAAGGGCCGAGGTAAGAGCCTCGACGTGCTTGGCTGTGGCGCTTTCGCCCATCAGACCGATACGCCAGGCCTTGCCCTTAAACGCACCCAGGCCACCACCGATTTCGATTCCGTAATCATTCAACAGCTTACCGCGAACAATCGCTTCATCGACGCCGGCTGGGGCTGCGACAGCATTTAGCATCGGTAATTGGTGGGCCGGGTCGGCGAGGTATTGAAGCCCCATCCCCTCAAGGGATGCCTTAAGTGCTTGATGCTGATCAGCATGCCTTTGCCATCTCTTTTCGAGGCCCTCTTCCAAAACGATCTTAAGGGCCTCGTGTAATGCATAGTTCATGTTGATGGGCGCGGTATGATGATAAAGCCGCTGGGATCCCCAATACTTCTGCACCATGGACATATCCAGATACCAACTGCGTACCTTGGTTTTTCGATTTGCGATAACCTCTGACCCAGCCGGGGAAAACGTAACCGGTGCCAGGCCCGGGGGGCAGGACAAACACTTTTGAGTGCCACTGTAACAGGCGTCAATAGCCCAACCGTCGACGTCAACTTCCATACCGCCAAGGCTGGTAACGGCATCAACCAATAGCAATCCGCTTGCATCATGGACAACTTTGCTGATAGCCCCTATCGGCTGGGAAGCGCCAGTAGATGTCTCGGCCTGGACGATACCAATTACCTTAAACGGACCGTCAGTGGCGATGGCTGCAGAAATCTGCTCAACTGTAAACACTTGCCCCCAGGAAACCTCAATAGCAGTAACGGTTGCGCCTGCTCGCTCGGCCACATCGACCATCCGCTGGCCAAAGACCCCGGCGACGCATACCAGCATCTTCTCGCCCGGTTCGATCAGGTTAAACACGCATGCTTCCATACCCGCCGAGCCCGTCCCGCTGACGGCGAGGGTCAATTCATTTGAGGTCTGGAATACCTCGCACAGCATCGCGCGGATGTCGGTGAGTATATCCAGGAACTGCGAGTCGAGGTGGCCAACCGTCGGGCGAGCCATTGCTTGCAACACTCGCTGGGGAACATCCGAAGGCCCCGGACCCATGAGCATCCGAGGACGAATCTGCCTGGTATCTGACATCAAACTATCCTTTTGAGAATTGGAGTTGGGTGTTTCTAATCGTAAGCGGACGAGCCGATTATAAACAAATCTGTCGGGGAAGAAACAATACAGTTGTTACAAGCTGACTTCTTGGCCAATGGATAATCATAGGCTGTTACCCAACCAGCGATCCCAGGATCTGAAAATATTTGGCCGACAAACCCAAAGCCTATAAAAGGGGAATGCTCGCAGCATCCTACTTGGAACGCTACGAGCATGAGGAGTTGGAAATGGTGGTAAACCAACTCCAATGTCAAGATACTTTGCCCGTCCAAAGACGCCCTGAGGCGCCCCCAGACGGGCGTGAGTAATACTTAGAAGTTCGAAAGTTCCTTCTCGCTATCGAGAGGGATAACATCTTCCGGGCTATCGGCTTTCCAATCACTCTTTGATGCAGCCTTGTCGGCAATGGCTTGTGCCTGGGCTGGATCCATTTCGTAAGGCGTGGGGGAAACCTCGATGTAGTACATTTCATTCTGGTCAAAGGGCTTTTCGGGCGTGATAATTTTTCCGTGATCGGTGGCCATGCCAACGGCTGAGGCAAATACCAACAACGCAATACCCATACGGATTATCCGCTGGTAATTTAACATGACTGCCCCCGAAACGAAGTGAACTCAGCCCCAATAATAAAGATTAGGCCCACCGGCAGTGATTCTCAATCAACAAAGCGAAAAGACCCCCTCGCACGGCTGGAAGGATCTATCAGGTAGCCAGCCGTAACAGATAGTTATCCCCTATTCACCATTTTTTTTTAGGATTCCTCGTCATTGGGCACAATATTCCAACCGCCTGTCATTGAAATCAGTTACGCCCATCGGTGAACCTCAAGAGCCTTGAGTTTTTTTGTTGCACCCCTGCCGGGTTGCTATAAGCGCTTCTGAGAAGTACCAGCCGAAGATGGCCAAGATCCCCATGATGTGTAACTGTTATCTTTGAGTCCCTAGGGCTACCCCACCAGTGATTAGAGAACCCCAACATGAGTATCGCAGAAACCCGCAAACAGAAATTTCAGCGTCATTCAGCGACAGCGAAACCGACTACTACCGAGCCTCGACACCCTCTGGGGCGAAAGGCCAAAATTCTACTGTCGAGCGTGTTCGGCCCTTATGCCCGCGACGACGAATACGGCTCCAGGGCAATGAACCCTATGGAGCTTTGGCATAACCAGGTAACCCGGGTCCAAGGCGCTTTTTCCCTTCGGATGTTTCACCGAAGCTGGGGGCTGATGCTGATCCAGGCTAATATCGAAACCCGGTGTACCTGCCTGGATTTTCCGAGCCTCGATAGGTTCATTGAGGAGATTCGCGACAACGATTATGACATCGTCGGGGTCAGTGGAATCGTTCCGAATCTACTCAAGGTCAAGAAAATGTGCGAGCTGATCCGCCAGCATCTGCCCAAAGCAACCATTGTCATCGGCGGCCACATTGTCAACCTCCCCGATCTTCCAGAGCTGATCGACGCAGACCATTTCGTCCGCGGCGACGGAGTACGATGGTTTCGCCGGTTCCTTGGCGAGGACGTATCGGCGCCCATCGCCCACCCATTGGTCTTGTCCGCATTCGACCGAAGAGCAATGGGCATGAAGATATCCTTCGCACCCAATACCGACTCGGCGACGTTGATCCCCTCGGTGGGCTGCCCCCTGGGTTGCAATTTCTGCGCAACTTCGGCGATGTTTGGCGGCAAGGGCAAGTCCGTGGATTTCTACCCCAAAGCCAGGGACCTCTTCGAAATCATGTGCCAACTCGAGGAGAAAATGCATCTCAGGTCTTTCTTCGTATTGGACGAGAACTTCCTGCTCAAGCGCGATCGTGCCTTGGGTCTGCTTGAACTGATGCAAACTCACAACAAGCCGTGGGCTCTATACGTCTTCAGTTCAGCCAACGCACTTAGTAAGTACACGATGGAAGAACTTGTCGCCCTGGGCGTTAGCTGGTTATGGCTTGGCCTGGAAGGTAAGGACAGCCAGTACAGCAAATTAAATTCCACCGACACGCGGGACTTGGTCCGCCGGCTGCGGGAAAACGGCATCCGCGTACTGGGTTCGACCATCATCGGCATGGAGGACCATACACCGGAAAATATCGACGATGTGATAGATTTAGCGGTTAGCCACGATGTAGACTTCCACCAGTTCATGCTCTACACACCTGTCGCCGGGACACCTCTTTACGCCCAGCACGCCCAGGCTGGAACGCTGATGGGGCCCGATGAAATTCCATTCTCCGACACCCACGGACAATTCCGATTCAACTTCCGCCACCCGCACATTCGCAACGGCAGGGAAACCGAATACCTATTGCGAGCATTCACGAAAGACTTCCAAATCAACGGCCCCAGCGTCCTTCGGGTGGTTCGTACAACTATCAATGGCTGGAGAAAATACCGCAACCATCGGGATCCGCGAATCCGTAACAGGATCAAATGGGAAACCGGCGGGATAGCCACCACCTTTTCGGCGTCACTTTGGGCGGGGCGGAAGTGGTTCAAGGATAACCCACCTGTAGCCAAGCTGATCGATGCCATGCTCCAGGACGTCTACAAAGAGTTTGGGATCGTTGCACGACTGGCAGGGCCGACTGTCGGCAGGTACATTTACCGAAAAATCAAACAGGAAAATGCTCGGTTAGCCTCAGGCTTGACTTACGAACCGCCGACCTTCTACCAGCGAAATTACGTCGAAACTAAAGCCTCTGCCCCCAAGGCTACCCTCATCGAATCGGTCACCGCATCTAGCCAACATATATCGGCGGTCAATAAATAGCAGCCACCTCCCTTGCTACCGGTCCCCAGCCAGACCGGCCTCCCTGTGGCGTCGGCCTCTGGGAGGAGGTATACTTTCGTGCTGGCTAAGCTCGGCAATCCTTGTAGCTAACTGGCATCGGGAGAAAAATGATGATCGATCAAGCTGGAAATCCCCTGAAACGATATCTGTTTATCACTGCCCTGACATTGGCGGTCTGCCTGACTTTCTGCAATTCACTCGTTGCAGATGCAGATGAAGTAACCGAGCTTTCATTAAAGCAGGTAATGCCCAAAATCCCCCCTGCTGCCAAAGTAGGTTCGCGGCCTTTGGATAAGATGGCTGGCGTTCATCCACGAATTCTGATCCCCGCAGGCGGCCTGGCTGAGCTGCGCAAACGAGCGGAAACCACCCACAGGCGGTTCGTTCCCGGCATTAAGAAGATGGCTGACGACATAATGGCAAAGGGCCCGCAGCTAGATCCCAAACAGACCGAATCGAATATGCGTCAGCAGATGCGCAAGCCCGGCCAACTTGCATGGGCCTATATCGCCACCGGTGATACCAAATATCGTGACGCCGCCATCGAATACACCATGGTCGCCTGTAACTACCCAAAATGGCATATAGATGTTGATCTGGCGGCGGCACATGGCATGGTCGCGATCAGCCAGGTTTATGACTGGTTCTATGACGACCTGACAGAACAGCAGCGAAAAACGATTCTCAAAAAAATTCGCTATCAGGGCAACCTGCTTAATTCGCCGTTCGTGCTGAAGAAAGTTAAGGGCGGCACGTGGTGGACGAGGACACTGCTGCAAAACCACGGCATGGAAAACTGCGCCGGGCTCTTCGCCGGCGGAGCGGTTTTCTACCACGAAATACCAGAAGCCCGCGAGTGGTTTAATAATGCCGAAGAGCATTTCGACAAGGTCTTCTCGATCATGCCCGATGACGGATCTTCCATGGAGGGGATGAACTACTGGGGCTATAGCGCCGAGCATCTTCTGCTTTATGCAGACATGGCCAGGCAGATCACCGGGCGAGATTTTTTCGCCACTTCAGGACACCTACAAAACCTCGGGAAGTTTCTTATCGGGATGACGACGCCCTGGCTGAGGAATCAGGACCATGTATTCCCATTCGCTGCGCCGATTGTCAGTACTGGCATGCACGGGCCTTACCACTTAATGTACAAATCGGCCGCGATCTCACGACATCCGCAGACGCAGGATATGGGCGACAAAACATGGGACGACTTCGTTCCCTGGTCGCCATTTAAGCCTTATGTACTGCTTTGGTACGATCCGACAGTCGAGCCGATTGACTTCCGCACAAGCCCCACCGCCAATGTTTTCCCAGAACACGGCTTTGTAACCGTCCGCGACAGTTGGGACGAAAACGCAACGGCCCTTTGGTTTAAGTGCGGGCCGTTCCAGGGAAAGGCTGCTTCAAAGCGATTTAAAAAGTCCGTCGCTAGCCCACACGCACGGGCCGACCAGATGAGTTTCCAGATCGTTACCCGAGGCCAGCGAATGACCTCCTACGGCAACTGGAAGTGCGAGCAATATTCATATCCGATGTTCAGGGGCGTCGCACAATATGGCGGCGACCGTAAAAGCGGCCTCAACGGCGGGGAGATTTTTAAAATGGCCAAAGTCGAGCCGTCGCTTAAGCGGGTAACTACCAGCGAGGGGTTTGACTATATCGCAGGCGACGCCGGCAAGATCTACCGAGATGAGGCGGGCGTCAAGAGCTTCCGCCGACATATCGTCTTCCTGAAACCTGACGATATCCTGATCATCGACGACATCAAGCTGAGTCGAGGCAAGTCGGACAAACCCGACGTTGACTGGCGGCTTCAGGCACTGGCCCAGCCGCGAAAGATCACCGACAACCACTTTGTTATCGAGCGTGAAAATGCGGCGATGGATGTAATTCAATGCTTGCCCGGCGATTTTGCGATGTCCGCCACCGGTGCGATCGACAACGACGGGTATGCGATGGCTAAACAGTTGATGACGGTTTACCGGTTGGATATCGAATCGACCGAACCGGTATCCGATACCGTGCTGGTTACGTATCTTCGTTGTCGCAATACAACCGATGCCCCCCCTGCCAGGCCGGAAGTTTCGCTGGATGGACGGACTGTAACAGCCAAAGTTGAAACCGCCGACGGCAGTAAACTCGTGGAAGTGAATCTGCGCAACTTCACCTGCAAGGTAACAGAATCAGGTAAGTAAACTACCCAGGCAAACTGTAACTGATCGGGTAGGCGGTGGCCTCGCGGCCCCTTCCATCATCCCGCTCCGCAGATAACGATACACCAGGACGATGATACGCCCGTCCCTCACCCGGAGGGCCACACGCGACGACGCAGTTGCCGTTCGGCTAACGGTTCCTGTCATCAAAGGTCCGTAAAGGACTTCCACCTCCATGTCACGGGCCATGCCCGACACACAAAATAAACAGCCCCGGGGACATCGGTGGTCCCCAGGGCTGGGTTTAACATTTCTAAGCGATTCTACAACTTATAAATCGCCGTCACTGCCATTAGTCGGTCAATAGCACATTGTCGAGGTAC
>SDBT01002566.1_pt1 | contig 31980 bp, 31 predicted proteins | sample 2277101 | NCBI WGS metagenome assembly SDBT01 (sample SAMN10404973, study PRJNA504765) | marine sediment metagenome | isolation source: marine sediment core GS10_PC15, 103 cmbsf | place: Arctic Ocean: Southern Knipovich Ridge | collected 2010 | reverse complement strand
GCAGAGGTGGAGATGAAAAAAGAGGTAGAGGCAGAGGTAGATAATAAGGAAGAGGTAGAGGTAGAGGGGGGTATGAAGGAAGAGGTAGAGGTGGGTATGAAGGACGAGGTAGAGGCAGAGGTGGATATGAAGGACGAGGTAGAGGCAGAGGTGGGTATGAAGGACGAGGTAGAGGTGGATATGAAAAAAGAGGTAGGGGTGGATATGAAGGACGAGGTAGAGAAACAGAAAGTAATATACGAGTATATACACCATATAAATCTCATGTATTAAGTCCTCCCCCGGGGTTAATATTACCATCACAATAATATTAATTTATAAAAAATGATAAAAAAATAAAGTATATTAATAAATATATTAGTATAAATATGACGGATGAATTATCAACACGATATTTAATTACAATAATAAATAATGCATGTACGGAATCATTAGGTGAATATATGGGATTAATTAGTATTATAATGCAAATGGAAGAACCAGATACAGAATTATTAAAAATAGTGATAAATAGTGGAGCTAATTATTATGATGAAGATATAATTAAGATATTTACTTCATATAATTTGGATATAATTAAAGTTATAATTGACGATATACTATCTAATAATTTATTTAAAGAATGGCATATAATGGATGCAATAATAGATGAAATTAATGAATTACATTATATGTTAATTGACTCTAAATATGATATTAAAGATAAATATAATAAAAGATTAGAAGTATTAATATATATATATAATATAATAGATACGTCATTGTTCAAAGATTATTTTTTAATAACTTTATCCAATTGTAGATCAATTGTAATACCAGAATGGTTATTTAGCATTGGATTATGTATAGATAACGCTAGTATTAAATGTTTTACATTTAGTACAAAGGAAACATATGAATTATATATTCAAAATGGAATGAATAAAAATATGGTAAACATTAAAAACACTATAAATACAGTAATAGAACTAGGGGATAGCGATTTTTTAGAATATTTATTATTTGTTTATAATATTAATCTAAGTAAATTATATAAAGAACAAAATAATATTAATAATAAACAAATAATAAATAATTATAAAATAAAATTAAATAAAACATTAAAACAAAATATAAAAATGTTTAATATAGTTGCAGATAATATATTAAAAGTATGTCCAGATATGAAGAATATATAGATATCATTAAATTTAATAATAATAATCATGTAACGAAATTAAATGTTTAATGAATTTATAACTACAAAAAATGATAATAAATTAAAAAAAAAATAATAATATAAAATTCTATTATGAATATTATATTAAAAGACTCATTATATTGTAATACAAAGTTATGGATTACAGATTCAATGAAAATATTATATAATATGTTTAATACTATAGATGCTAAGTTTATAATAAATTATATACATATTACATATTATATGGACATATATAATGGAGGGATCGGTCGATTTGGATGTACTGGACGTGTAGATGATATATCACAAATACAATCAAATGTAGATGAAAAAGATATGATTTTTAACATTAAAATTAATAAAAACATTAAGAATATTACTGAAATTGAAAATATGTTAAACAAACTTAATGTTACACCACCTAATAATGAAAAAACGCCGATAATTAAGTATACATTACATAAAATTATACCAAAAGTCGAAGTTAAATATGGAATTTATAAAAATGAAATATTTGATAATATAAAAGTATTAATGCCTCATTTAAATGAAGATATGTTAATGGGTTATAAGGAAACAAATGATAATTGTGTATGTTGTATGCGTACATGCAATCTATATTATATAAATAAAGATTTTGTTGAAATACTACCATATAATGGAGAAAAAGATTTGCTACAGTTAATATACATGAAAACAGATGATATAAATCCAGATAATTATGAATATAAATTAGAATTAAACTTAATAGCAACAGATATAGATAGAAATATAGATGTATTAACTGAATTAATTGAATTATTAAAATAAATCATCAAATATTAATAATAAAATATATATTAATATATATGTATATTTTAGTTAACGACTTCTAATTTTTCTTGTTTTTTGTTATTCTCATATTTTTATAAAACTTAGGATAAATTAATAACAAATTATAACTATATAATATATTAACATTATCATGACATAAATGGATAATAGTTATTACATACATAATTATTTTATTATATAAATAAAATAAATGATAAATTAAATATATAAATATATAAATAAATAAATAAATAAATGTTACGTAAAAATTTATTTATAGCATTTGAAGGTATTGATGGTTCTGGTAAGGATACACAACTAAACAATATAGTAACATATTTAAAAAATAATGATAAATATTGTAATATATGGGTAACAAGAGAGCCTACAAATATAACAAAAAGTGGTAATAAAATATTACAATTATTAAAAGATGATATATCTAAAGAAGATGCAACTAAATATTTTATAGAAGATAGAAAAGAACATTCAAATATAATAAAGAATATATTAACACATTCACATGTATTAACATTTAGATTTGATTTTTCCACATATGCATATCAAATGGCTCAAGGTATGAAATTTAAAGAATTATATGATATGCATAATTATACTAAGGACACTATAATACCAGACATAACATTTGTATTTAATATATCTGTTAAAACTGCATTATATAGAATACATAAAAGAAATGATACTATAGAGTGCTTTGAACATATTACATTCTTAGTAAATGTAAAAACTAAAATTAATAAAATTATTAATAAATTAATAGAGAAAGATGGTAGAACTATTATATGTATAAATGGACAACAAAGTATAGAAAATATAACAGCTGAAATAATTGATAAATTAAAAATATATTTAAAAAAATGATAAAAAATATAAGTTATAGTAATAAAAAAAAATAAAAAAATAAAAAAATGATAAAAAATATAAGTTATAATAATAAAATGTAAAAAATATAAGTTATAATATCAAATATTATAACAATAATATAAAAATAAAATAGTATATAATATAAAAAATAATATATAATAAATATGTATATACAATATTTCATATTATTTTTGTGTGTTAATTCACAAACAATAATTAAGTGGACTGATAAAAATGATGCGGCTGTATTGCATACATGGTGTCCTATAGAATCATGTAGTATATATGAACTATTTAACACTGATTTTTATGTAATAAAAAATGAATGTACTGAAAATATCAATTTAAATTATAAAAAAATATATATTCATGATGCCGAAATACAAGATGGTGAAACTCTTACTGATATGATAGTAAGAATATATAGAAATTGTAATGTTACAGCAATATTAATATTTTCGCACAAAGAAATTCCTGGGTCTGATTCATATGTTTATGATTCTGATATAAATGAGGATATTCCTATTTTTCCTGTAATAGATGTAAGTCAAAGCGGAGAAATATTATTTAACAATATTACAACTAATGATATTATTAGATTTGATGTAACAGTTAATAATTTAAATTATAATAATTGGGAAAATATATATGAATCATATGGAATGATGGGAGCTCATGCATTATGGATAATATTCCCGGGGATTGGATTGATACATGGTTGTATTAGGTTTATACAAGCATTAATCAGGAATATTATAACGTGTCGTTTACGTAGTTTATCACCTGTTAAAATAACACTTATAGCTATTATAATTGGAAATTTGTTTAAATTTATTTTTGCATTAATTGATCCTCTATCGTATCAACTTATTATACCTAGTCGTTTTGCTGGATTTATTGGAGTTTTTAGTGTTCCATTCTCAGAACTAATATTTGTAGCAGTTTCATGCAATTGGCTATATATTTTAACATTAAAAATGAAGAAGAATAAAAAACGACTTAATAAATATAGAATTATAGGATATACATTATCTGGCGTTGTTATATTATTGGCATTATTCTCTGGAATTTGTAATATTCTAAAAATACATAGTTTTAATATAGTTTCTACTGCATATTTTATGATTTATATTGTAACACAATTTTTTCTATCAATATTAACAGGTATTTTGTCTATAATGGTATATAAAAAAATAAATAAAAATATAAAACTTATACCTGAATTGGAAAAAAAACATAAACAACGAAGGATAAATGTAATGATATATAAAATGGCCATAATGTTATTTTGTTCTTTTCTAGTAGGTATAACTTTTCTATTATTTGCATTTCCTATGGTATATGGGAATCCGGAAGGTTATGTAATAGATGCAACATTCATTTCTTTTTCTCTCATGTTATTGAGTATTTCTCAAGTAGAAATGTTTGATTATTCTGATAAAAAATTTATCCCCTCAACAAAGACTACTAATACTAAAAATTCTAATAAATTTACCATTGAAATTAAAACTATAAACAGTATAGATAATGATATAAATAATAGTACACTATAAATAGTATTAATATATAAACTTATTTTATTTTTTTTTTAAAAATAAATATTAAAAAAAAATATATATTAAAAAATCCATATAAAATAAATTTTTTTTAATATATTTTTTAAGTATGAATTTTTATATTATTTTAGTTGCATTATTTATTTCCAGCACATATGCATTAGATCCGGATTTTTACATGGCAAGTCTCATGGATGGTGATGTTCCTGATCTTTCACCTTGGCCGTTTGCATTTATAAATGCTAATCCTATTTTATCTGAAACATTTGCTCTTACTATAATGGAAATGTCTCAGGCTCGATATGATGCTATGGTAACTAGAGCTTTTGATTTTTGGGAAAGTTATGGATTAATTAATTGTGTTAAATCTGCTGAACCTGAAAATTATGTTGGTGCATTATGGGGTACATGTGAAAATGCAAATATTATGCATATTCACGTACCTCTTGATACTAATGGAGGAAGTATATATACTATTACTGCTCTCAATTGGCAAGGAACTACTTATAGACCATGCCAATTAGAGGTATCACGTAAACTTGATGTTCTCCTTATGGCAGTTTCTACTACTTCATATATTTCACCTAGCGGAATTTCTATTCCTATTGGTCAAGCCTTCCCCGTTGGTAATTATAAAACTGATTGTGTTAAGAATGGTTGTAATGCTAACTCTAATTTTGTAGATCCTATATGGGAAGATTATAGTCAGTCAGTAGATGGAATTGGTATGGCTAATGTATTTTTATGTGATGTTACATCTGAAGATAATAATAATGGTTCTACTATTGGACAGATTATAGGTGTTGTCCCTTTACAAACTCCAGGAAGTATCGCTGGTACTATTCATGTCCATACTGGCGCTCAAACAGTTTATCCTTAATCTCAACCATAATTTAAATAAAAATAAAAAATAAATTTATTGTTATATAACAATAAATTTATTGTTATATAATACAATATAAAAATGATGAAATAAATATTATATATCATAATTAAATAGATTAGTTATAAATAATATAAAATGAGTAAAAGATATTATTTATTAGTATGTCATAATTGTAATACAAAAAATAATGTACAAGATGGTAATATTTCTCCAATATGTAATAAGTGTAATAATATAATTGCCTATAGCAAACAATGTAAAAGTTGTGATAGAAAATATTGGGGTAAACAAGATAGTATTATATGTAATAAATGTTATGTAAATGAGGGTAGATCAGTTTATATGAGTGAAATAGATAATGTAAAAGAAGTGGGTTTTTATTTTGATCAGGAATTGGATTTAGATGAAATAGCTAGAGTTTTTGAAGAATCTGTAAGTTGCGAGAAAAGTATATTAGATACTATAAACAAATAAAACAAAAAATTAATAAATCAATCTAAACAAGAAAAACGGGTAAAAGTGGTTATAATGAAGATAAATCAGCATACATTATAAAGTTTTAATAAAATTTTTAAAAATATTATATGAATCTATAAATAATAATATTCATCAATATTATAAAAATATAAAAAGTATAATAAATAATATAGAATTAAATACAGGGTGTGCAAATTGTAGACAACAATATACAAATATAACAATAGAATCCATTCATAAAGAATTTATTGAAGCTGATAAATTATGTATGGAGTATCCAGATGTGGTTCATGATTTAAGAAAAATTATATCACATCCTATATAAAATACTATAAAAATACTATATTGTGATATAATTAAATACAATATAAAATACTATATAAAGTATTTTATATTTAATCTTATGTATATAATATTATGTTATGGTACAGTAATAGAAGTTTTATATAAATTATTATTTATATTTAATATTTCAATATCAGGAGTGATTATGGGATCTATTAATAAGTTAGTGAATATTTTTTCACGTATTTCACTATTATCAGTTAATGTAGTATTATTATCAATATCATTTATATTATTGGTTTCGTCTATAGAATATACACATACTATATCAGATGGATTAATCATAAAAATATTATCTTTTTTGGAAGATTTAATATCTATGGAATTTCGTATAGATGGATTATTAAACCATGTCATTATTTTTAATAATGCTATATCGGTATTTCTAATACTATCTATTGTAGGTACTGGATTATATGGAGGTATAACTATAGCATTTGAAAAATTAGGTTGTATATAATCTATACGATCATCTATTATTATAGTATTATTCATATTTATTGTTTTATGTATTTTATTATAATTAGAATTTATTAATTTAGATATAGGTTTTGTATATTGGGGATTATCAGTGGATCCGATATTAACACAATGTTCACGTGAATATATGATTGATGGATATCCTATACCGCGAAATATATGTTTTACTATTTTTTCTGCATATGGTCTTATTCCAGCTGTCCATACAATAATATTTCTTGCATTAAACATACAAAATTTAAGAAATTCACGTAAATAAGGTCGTTCTATTCCCCATAATTTAATATTTTTGCCATCTCCTCTATTATCTATATCATATATATCAATAACATATATACGTTTTCGTATATCCATTAATTTAGGATCATTCATTATATTTAATTGTTTAAATCGTAACATATCAGAATATGTATGAATACATGTCTCATCTAGATCTAATATGATATTTTTGTCTGTAATTGACTTAATCCATGATACGCATGATGCGTTATTCATATTATAAAAATATAAATAATATTTTATCTATATTTATTTTTTATTTTTTATATAACGTATATTTAATATTTATTTTTTATATAACGTATATTTAATATTTTTTATTTTTAATTTGTATAGGAATATAATTATGATATTGTTGCATAATATAATCAATTATATTTATAAGTATACATAATACATATGGTACATCCCTATATTCTCCATAATTCATATGACAATTTGGCCACCAATCCCCTAAATGATTACATTCAAAATATATTTTAGATGTAAACCCCCAATGTGATATTTCACTTAATTCTTTCATGTGTTTTGAATTATTTATTACACGTTCTATATTAGATATATATCCTATTAAATATGTATTATATGGACGATATATATACCAATTTAGTCCCTTATGTATTCCTATCATAATATTATGGCAGGGATATATATTATAATCATCATTAAATTTTATATATTGTTTGTAATCATTTTTATTAACATTTTTATCTAAAATGTTTATATTATACATATTATATTATTTCATATGTTATTTTATATTTTTATATTTTTCATTTTTTCATTGTTTTGTTTTTTTTAATTTTTTATTTTATTTTTGTCTAAATAGGTATATAAGAATAAAAAATAATATAATGCATTTGTCAGATGATATATATATAAGTCGAGATAATACCATATTATTATCTACATCCGATTATTCTGATATAGATAATAAAAATAAAAATATATATAATGGTATAGAATCAGAGTTATTACGCGAATATACAAATAAATCCGATAATGTTAATATTATATATAATAATATTGTTTCAACCGAATCAGATCATATAGTATGTAATTATTTATTCAGATTAATACATCCATTTAATTCATGTAATATATCTAGTGAAAAAATATCAGTATATAATAAAATATATAAAATATTTTTAATATGTTTATGTATAATATCTATATCATTATTATTAGCATATATTTCATTAAAATATATATATAATATATAAAAATAAAATAATAAAAAATAATAAAAAATAATAAAAATATATAAAAATAAAAATATACATATTAATGAATAATACTTCAAATAAACATCATTCACATCATACTATAATACCTGGTAGCCCTTTAAAATTTGGACCTGGTGTATGGTGGATATTACATTTAAATGCATTTAAAGTTGATACAATTGATAAAATTTCGGGTTTTATAGATTTATTACATTATATAGCAGCTAATATACCGTGTTTAGCATGTCGTCATCATGCGGCTGATTATTTACTAGACAATAATGGATCTGATTATATGCATCAAATATATGATGGTAGATATATAGGTATGTTTATATGGATGTCTGATTTTCATAATAGTGTAAATAATAGAAATGATTATCCGATAATACCATGGGAACTAGCATATGATAAATATAAAGAAGGTAATCAAAAATGGGAAGAAGAACAAATAAATGGTATAAATGAAGTATTTAATGATAACGGTGATCTAATAATGGGAAAAAATATGAATGTCATTAATAATGATATAATTAAGCAAAGAACTATATTATTAGTAACGAAATTTAAAGATATACATTATAATACGAAAGATTCTATTAAATACAAAAAAAATAATAAAAAAATAGGACAACGAATAGATATACTAAATAATATAAATAATATTATATATGAGCGCGTGGATATACTTAAAACATTAGAATTTGAAATAAATAATAAAATAGATGAATTAGATAAACTAATAAAAAATATAGAAAAAGAAAAAAAATAAATATAAAAGCTAACTATATTATTATATAAATACATATAAAAATGAAAAAAAAATAATAATTTTCATTTAAGTGAATAATAATGCCCATAATACATTAATTCAATTAATAAATAGTGACTAAAAAATATGGAACTTATAAAAGACAAAAAAAATGAACCTAATAATAATAATATAAGTAAAGAGATACAACATAGAATTCCTATATGGTATCCACGAACTTTAAATTTTAAATTGCAATCAGGGAAAGGATCATATGGGAATGTATGTATAGCATCAATAGATAATACAGATTCAATATTTGCAATTAAGCGTAATTATATGGGAAAAAAAACATCATTTATAGGATCTATTAATGAATTAGATATATTAATAAGATTAAAAGGATGTCCATTTATAGTAGATTTAATAAGCATAACATTTGATTCTCCATTGAAAACAGAGTATATGATTAATGATAATCAAAATTATCGTGTAGATGATTTACATTTTATTTTTGAATGTGGCGCATATGATGGACGTACTTTAATATACGGTGGTATTCCATCATATACATATTTAAAATTAGCTATGTGTCAAGTATTATTAGCAATTGAATATATACATTCAAAGGGTATAATTCATAGAGATATTAAACCAGATAATTTATTATGGTTTCGTAACGGAACTAATAGAATGGTAAAATTATGTGACTTTGGATTGTCAAAATATTATTCAAAACAAGATACAAATAATATTAATGCAGTTACAGCATGGTATAGAGCCCCTGAGATAATTTATGGAAATAATAAATATACCGATAAAATTGATATGTGGTCTATTGGATGTGTATTTTTTGAGATGATAGCTCGTCGTGCATTAATGGATTCAAGTAATGGAATGTCAACATTATTGGATCAATCAAATTATAGTTTAGCCATGAGAATATTATCTATTTCACCAGAAACTATAACGAGTCAACTTATAGATAAATTGTATGGTAATGAAAAAATAAAATTTAATATATCAATGTTTAAGAACAATAAAAAAACTTGGGACAATATAATTAATTTATCCCCTGCTAATATACAAAGGTTTAATAGTGATGGATATGGAGAATATAAATTATTCATAGATTTATTAGGTAAATGTTGTAAAATAGATCCAGTATGTAGAATTTCATCAACCGATGCATTAAATCATCCTTTTTTTAATTCGTTTAGATCTTATATAACTCAAATACATTCGGCTATTCCTATATCTATAAATGATACAGATGATTTGGATATTAAAACTATAAAACCTTCTATTATTAATACAATTGAACGTAAATGGGTAATGGATTTAATTTTAAATATTCATTATAAGTCAAAAGATTATGTATTATATAGATCAAGAATGATGTTTAATATAATTGATATGATGGATAGATATTTATCATATTTACATGATAATAATATATATAATACTTCAATACCACCAGAAGGGATTATATATATTGAACATGATGGAACAAAATGTCAAAAAGGGCCATATCATACAAAATATGATATAGAATTAAAAACTATAGGTTGTTATTATGTAAATTTAAAATTAAATAATGCTATGAATGAAATAAATGAATATAATGATTATGTAACTCCACAATTTAAAACTCCAGAAGCAATTAAATCTATATCAGAATTTGAAAAAATAATGATTACGACCATATTAAATTATCATATATATAGACCTACATTATATGAAACCGCGGATGCATATAATATTAGTTTAAGTGAGGATAATTTGATCGAATTAGTAAATTTTTATAATTCAACTTTAATTGATTCTAATAAATCATTATATGATAATTTTAAGATATTTAAAGATACATGCAAATCAACCATTAAATATTTTGGATCTACACCTAATATTATTATAGAAAATATACAAATTAACCCATCTATACAACCCACTATAAAAATAAATCCATTATCTATGTTGTCTAATATGCATATATCTAATCCATCAACTGTGCCTAATACTTATATAAACGATATCAATTATATTAGCACTAATATAATACCGTATATGTCAAAAGATAGTAAAATTGGAAATATAGGAATGCAAACTAAAAATAATGCATTATTAACAACTCGGATTCATACAAATAATATTAATGTATATCCATAATATTTTATATAAAATTGATTACGTATTTTATATAAAATTGATTGCATAAATTATATGAATATTATATATAAAAATATTATAAATGTCCGATAATTTAGTACAACAATTAATTAAACAACATAGAAATCCTGATATAGCATGCAGATATTCGTTTTTTCCTATTCAAGATGAAGAAATGTATAAATTTTATAAAAAACAAGAAGCAGCTATTTGGTCCTCTAATGAAATGGATTTTTCTCGAGATAAAAAAGATTATGATGAATTAAATCCTAAATTAAAGCGTATTATAGATTATGTTAATGCGTTTTTTTCATCTACTGATGGTTTAATTGTTGATAATATTCTTTTACGTTTTTTATTGGAATCAAAATCTACTGAAGAACAAGCATATTATATAACACAAACGTTTATTGAATTAGTTCATTCTGAAACATATTCATTAATTATTAATACGCTAATATCAGATATAGATGAGCGTAATAAATTATTTGAATCTGCTAATACGTTGGACTGTGTTAAAAATAAAATAAATTGGTTGGATGATAATATGCAATCAAATAAATCTTTATCACATCGTTTACTTGTATTTGCATGTGGTGAAGGTATTTTTTTCACATCTTCTTTCTTATTTATCTTTTATTTTCGAAGTAAAGGTAAATTTGAAAATATTATATTTGCTAATGAACAAATATCAAAGGATGAGGGGCTACATAGAGATGTTGGAATTTTTAAACATAGAAGAGAGGGTAAAATAAACACAGAACTTGCATTTGATATTGTACGAAAAGCTGTTGATTTAGAATGTTTATTTGTAGATGAATTATTACCAGAACCGATAGATGATTTATATCCTACCGATGTTAAAAATTATGTAAAATTTTTAGGAGATCACTTATTAGTAGCAGCTGATTATCCTAAATTATATAATATTAAATTGGATCAATTACCAGCATGGATGAACGATATTGCTATGGATCAAAAATCTAATTTTTATGAAATTAAGGTAGGTAATTATAAACAAAGTGATTTAAAATCCGCTTTAGATTGGAATGGACGTATAGAAGGAAAAGAACATATAATTAATACTGCATATGCTGATCCCTTATCTATTGATTTCTAAATATAACTAAATAATCTAGTAAATTATCATTATAACGCTACTAATATATATGAATTTATATATATTATATTTAAATATATTATCTAAAAATATAATTAAATATAGAGATTTATTATAAATAATAATTAATACCAAAACAATGATATAATATATTGTATTAAATATTATTATAAATGTATTATACCTAAATTATTAAATACTATAACTTCAAAATATTTTTTATTAATACATTTATTATAATACTTATCTTTAAATGCACTAGAATATTGATAAATATATATTGTATATTTTATCTACTTCATTATTTATTTTATTATTTATTTTATTATTTATTTTATTATTGTAATTTATTTCATTTTTATTATATATATGTAATTTATTTTTTAATTTTATATATATTTCCTTACTCGATTTAATTATTAATTTATGAGATATTATAAATTTATTTATATATATATCATGATTATTATACATTAATTTAATTTCATTTATTTTAAGTATATAATATTTTTTATAATGTATAAAATTAACGAATTCAGGATTTAATTTAAAGGTTGACATATATTGTTTATATTCTATATATATAATCCATGATTTTTCTATATCAATCTTATTAAATTTTTTAAATCCATATGTATCTAAATACATACATACATATTCATGTATATTTATATCCTCTGTTTCTTTATCCATATTATCTATATAATCTATATAATCCATATAATATATATTTTTTATTTAATATTATATCTTATAATTATTATTTTTTATTATTATATATTATTATAAGATATAATATCATTTTTTAAATATAGCATGATTATGCTATATTTTTATTTGGTTATTTGGTTATTACATATTTTTATTTGGTTATTTGGTTATTACATATTTTTTTATTTTTAATATATCATTATCATTATCACTATCATTATCATTATCATTATCACTATCATTATCACTATTATTATCACTATCATATTCGTTCATATATTTAATACTATCATAAAACTTCCCTGTATACCATGTAGTATTATCATCTAATACAATAGAATGAAATGTATTTGTCATTTGTTCACCTGGATTAGTTATTTTAAATTCAACATCTTTAGTAAATTGCCATTTTTTTATACATGAGAACAATGTATATACATTATTAGGAATATGTAAAATAAAATTTAATGCGTTTTTTATATTTTTATATGAACATGAAAGTTTAAGAAAATAAAAATGTTTTGTATATTTTAATCCATTTAATTTCACATTTAAGTTACCATATTTATCGTTCCATGTAGTATTATATTTTTTAATAAGATCAATATATTTACCATATCGTGCCTTGGTTGGATTTTTATCATAATAAATTAGTAGATATTTAAATATGTTACCCACTTTAAATATATAATTACATTTAGGATCATTATAATCACTAGTTTCTTCATTAATTTTATTTATAAATGACATACTTTTATTATATCTATTTGATTCTATCCATTTATGATTAAGTATTAATAATTTATCTATTCCATTTAATCTTATATATTTATTCTTATATTTTCCCCATTCATTAGTAAATTTAGTTAATTCTAATAAATTAATTTTATTAATATGAAATTTAGGAATTCTAATACTCATATTTCTACTACCATATTTACACAGTCTACTTTCATATGATGGAGACAGACGATTAAAGTCAACTGTATTATATCCGTGTGTTAATGCATAATATGCTTTTTTTGTCATCCAAATATCATTACCATCACATCCTAAACAACATGAATCAACATCGAATCCATGCAATATTTCACTAGGTGAGCCATATAATCTTAATATTATTTGAAATTCAATATTATATATATTACATTTTAATGTTATAGCATTTTTGGTTCTAATTATATATATATTCATCTTCATTATTTTTGCTATATTAATAAATATAGATTTAATTATTTTTTCCGCAGTTATATAATCACATGAATGTATAAAAATATCAATATCTGGTGAATATGTATTATATAACATTGAATATACGTATCCTCCAGCCACTAATATATTATTTTTATATTTCTCTACAAATATATATTTTATTTTGTTTATTTGTATATTTATGCTTTTCATCATGTTAATATCTGTATTATATTCATTATTTGGTTTAAATAATATATTAGAACTATTCTTAATATTTTTATAATTATATCGTCTATTATGATTTATTTTTTTAATTATTTTTTTATCTAATTTTATTAAATCATAATATTTATATGTATTCATAGGATGGTCTATATATTCAATATTATACATTTTATCACGAATATAATCTTCATACTTAATAGCTAAAATATATGAATATGGATTTAATTTATATTTAGTGTATAATTCTATTTGATCCTTTGTATACTTACCATTTGATATAAATATATCTTTTACTTTATTAAATTCGTCATTGGTAATAGTTATTGTTTCAACTAACTCATCTTGTGAAGCATATTCATTTTGCATACTTTGTAATATTGTCATTAATGACTCCCTTGGAAAACTTCTACTAATAAAATTATATGTAACGTCTTCATTATTATCTGATTTAAGCGTAATATTATACATTTTTATTTATTATATAATATTATATTTTATATATCATTTTTATCTTATAATTATCATTTTTTAAAATATAGCATGATTATGCTATATTTTTATTTGGTTATTTAGTTATTACATATTTTTATTTGGTTATTATGTATTTTTCTATTTTTATTTGGTTATTACGTATTTTTCTATTTTTATTTGGTTATTAAGTATTTTTCTATTTTTATTTGGTTATTAAGTATTTTTCTATTTTTATTTGGTTATTATATATTTTTCTATTTTTATTTGGTTATTATATATTTTTCTATTTTTATTTGGTTATTACATATTTTTCTATTTTTATTTGGTTATTAAGTATTTTTCTATTTTTATTTGGTTATTACATATTTTTCTATTTTTATTTGGTTATTATGGATCAATTTGAACAATGGTCATCATATATAGATTATTATTAAATATTTAATCATTTTTTTGATAATATATTTAATTATATATTTTAAGGATGTAAGAAATTTGAATTATTAATATCAGGAACTATAATATTTGATAAATTACTAATATCTGGAACTATAATATTTGATATATCTAAATTACTCATATTAGGTAATACATAATTAGTATTTACACATGATTGTGATTGTTCATATATTAAATTAGTAAATATATCATATAATCTACTCGTAATAATAGGTGATGGGGGTAATTTAAAGGATTTATATATAAATTTAAGTGAATCAATTTCCTTTGATAAATTATATGAGGTATTATCAAAATTATTTAGTAACTCATTATTAATTATCAATTCTATATCAGGATTTAAACATAATGAATCATATGTTTTTCCATCTGGATAAAATATAGAAATACAAATATCATAATTTAAGCACGATGTATCATATTTAGATGGAATATTATTAATTCTTTTATGTTGTTGTATTAATTTATACGCGGTTTTAATTCCAACCCCCGGAATATTTACATTATAATCACATTTTAATAATATACAAAGCTCCACAAATTCTAAATATGATAAATTTAATCCTGCTAGTATTTCATGTAATGACACAATAGTTACAGTAGGATTTTTGCTATATCCTTTATCAAACTCAGTTAATAAAAATGGACATCCATGAACATAATTATCTGTATCCGTTGAATATACAACATCTACATATCCAGTTTTGCATAAGAACGAACATAATTCTTCTGCCTCACCTACTGCCTTTATATTAGGTATACCTAAATCATGTATTATCTTACCTATCATATTATAATCATCTTTAGTAGGATAATATGTTTGTGCATATAATTTATTTATATCTTTATTCATTTTAGTAGTTCTATATAATGGTTCTATATTACGTATTTCTTCTTTTAATTTAGATAATTTAATTTCAGCCTTTTGTCGTTTAAGTTTTCTTTCCATTCTAGCATGTTCATTCTTTTTCTGATGTGGAGTTCCATCAAATACAATTACTGGTATGATACCATTAGATAACAATTTATTAATAAAAAAATTTATTATATATGTAATCCATATCTCTATTATTTTTTCATGATCAGGATCATCATCTACTGTATTGGTTGAATTTAATACTTGACCTAATGCAGGGGACCAATATTTCATAAATAATATAGATACATCTATGGCTATTCTCATTCCTTTTAAATGTGATATTTGTATATTATGAAATACATGTGGGCATATTTCTCGTAATAAAGAATTTAAATTTCTAATACCCATTATATTAATAAAAAAGTCAAAAAATATATATAATATTAAAAAATATTATTTTTTATGGCTGACAATGATGATTTTGCAACTCATATGAAATATTTAATTAATCAATCACGTTTTCATACATCAAAAAATAATAAAAATAAAACTAAATCACATAATATATATGATACTGATAATGATAATGATAATTCTTTAAGTAATGTAAATTTGTTTAATTCAAATATTAAATCTAATGATGATAAATTTTGTAAACCATTTATATTAAAATATATAGATACAAAAGGTAATATTAATCATAAAATAACCAATGTATGTGAGAGTAATTACAATTTTAGCGAAGTATATCCATCTATTATACTTGAATCTAGATCACATAAAAATAAAAATACCTTTAAGTCGTCTAAAGTTGATAGTATAGAAATTGATAGTAAAAAAATTAAAGAAGTTGAGATTAAAGAAGTTGAGATTAAACCAATTGAAATTAAACCTATTGAAATTAAGGAAGTTGATATTACGGAAATTGAGATGAAAGTTGAAATTAAACCCATTGAAATTAAACCCATTGAAATTAAAGAAGTTGATATTAACGAAGTTAAGATTAAAGAAGTTGATATTAAGGAAATTAAGATTACCCCAATTGAAATTATAGAAAATGATATTAAAAAAGTTGAAATTAAAGACGTTGATATTGTAGAAATTTATATTAAGGAAGTGGAGATTAAACCAATTAAAACTAAAAAAGTTAAAATTAAAGAAATTGAAATTAACCCAATTGAAATTATAGAAAATGATATTGAACAACTTGAAATTATAGAAGTTGATAGTAGCTTCTTTAATATTAAAGAAGTTGAAATTAACCCAATTGATATTAGATTCTTTAATAGTAAAGACGTTGAGATTACACCAATTAAAATTATAGAAGTTGATATTAATGAAGTTGAGATTAAAGAAATTAAGATTACCCCAATTGAAATTATAGAAAATGATATTAAAGAAGTTGAAATTAAAGACGTTGATATTGTAGAAATTTATATTAAGGAAGTGGAGATTAAACCAATTAAAACTAAAAAAGTTAAAATTAAAGAAATTGAAATTAAAAAAAATTTTACTACTAATAAAATAAAAAGGAGAATATCATATTAAATATTATATATATATTATAACATACAGGATAACAAAAATATAACATATTTTTATTTTTTGTATAATATTATATATAAAAAATAAAATAAAAAATAAAAACATTTAAAATATATAATGGGATTAGGACATACTAAAGAAGGAAATCCTTTCAGAGATTGTATATTTAGGGGATTAAAAGATTCAGGGCTAACATTTACAACTCGTAGATTACCGAATCAAAATGATTTAGCATTGGTATTGAGACGATTTGTAATGCCTACAGATTTTTCATATGCTGTAAGATCTATGTATAACGGATATTTATATCATGTTGGTATATTATATGAAGGATATGTATATAATTATATGCCGGCATTAGATAAACTACTAAATTGTGAAATGAAAGATAGTATTAACATTGACAGTCTAAGATGTTTCAAGAAAGAGGGGGATACAGAAATATATTATATAACTAATACAGGGCTTATAAGAAGTCAAATAATAGCAAGATTAATACAGTTTGTCCATATAAAATCAAAAAACTCTACTATAAGTGATTTTAATAGAATTTATGGTACAGGGTTAGGTGAATATTATAATTTATTCATAAATAATTGCGAACATGTAGCTAATGCTATTTTAACTGGTCATAATTTTAGTTGTCAGGAAGAATTAGTGGATCCTGATATTCAGTATTATTGGCCATTATTATTAGATTATAAAAAAGAAATGCCATTATTTGCACAAATATGGGTCAATGAATATGAACAAGTTAGAATTATATAATTAGTTATAAGTGACTTTAAATAAAAAAATAGAATTTAAAATAACAAAAAAATGATAAAATGATAAATAATATTATATATATTATATAAAATATTTAATATGGTAAAAATATGGAAATATGTAATTGGATCATTATCAATTATAATAGGTAATGGAATGCATTATTCAATTATGCCATTATTATATTATGATGTTCATCCATATTTTTTTATGGTAGGATCAATTATTACATTTTTTATTATAATGTCTCCACTATATTTTATTATAGAATATTTTGGTTATTATAAATACCCACCTAATTTAAAAGATTATTACAAAGAAATACTAATAATATCATTATGTAAAACTTTATATTCTATATTATTTTTTAATAATATTATATTATATAAAACTCCCATATGCATTATAATTATATTATTCAGTTACCCTATAATATATTCTATACCATTAAGAAAATTAATACTTAATAAAATTTTTACTAAATTTAATATATGTCATATCGAGTCTATATTATCGTTATCATTATCAACTATCGGAATATTATGTATTATAATACCCTTATTATATGATTTATTACATAATGATAATATAATAAATGGTAATTATATTATATTATCTATTGGAATATCTATATTAGCTAACATAAACTATGTACTATATAATATATTGCAGGAAAAATATTTAAAGAACAGAAAACAAACACTATGGCGTATGTACAATTTTAATCAAAATATAATGTATGATATATTTTACATAATATATTGGACAACATTATTTGAAATTTGTATGTTAATATTAGTAATATGGGTAACATGTATACCATATTTTGGTGATATGAAAAGTGTGTATGATATAATACATGAGATAAATCAAAATATATTATGTATATCTCATATTAATTTAGATAATTGTCACGATAAATATTCATTTATTTACAGTATTATATATATTATTGGATATATACTTTCTTATATTGGTCATATTAATATTAATAAATATTCAACTAATTTATCTATGTATATAAATACATTATCTATACCATTTATAGTATTTTTAATAAAAATATTACCTATTAATTATTTGGGTAATATACATAATGTAGAATATTGGGTAATATTAATATCATTTTTAATATGTTTATTATCTATATTACTTTGGAAATATGGCGAAATTAAATCTAATAATATTAAATACAATAATTTAAATTCAAATTATTCAATAATGACTGACGTATAATCATATTAATTAAATATTTATCTTTATATTTAATTTACTTTATTTATATTTATATATTTTTTTGTCTATATTTATATATTTTTTGTTTTTTATATGAGACATAATTATCATCATATGTACATGTATCAATTTTACGCTTTTTTTCAACCGTATTTTTTATAACCTTATTATTATATAATATTAATGACTTAAAATTATGTTGTTTATCATATAGTTTATGTTGTTTACAATAAATATAATTAACATGTATTTTATTATGATTAAATCGTGTATTACATGATTTCAACGCACATATTCTAGGTCCAGTCATATTGTTCGCCGCATGTAATTCACATTTTATAGATTTTTTATTTTTATATCCGAAAATAGCTTTTTTATTGCATTTATTAATTTCACATATTATATATTTATGCAATATATGATTTATGCAAAATTTATCAATATGTACATTCATATAACATTTATCTACATCACACATGTCTTTAATGCCTATCATATTATATGATTTATGTACATGACATACCGATATATTTTCCCCTATATTAGCATATATAGCAGGGTATATACATAAATCATATCTACATTTTATTGCATTATCTATATTAATTTTATAATAATTATTTATAATTTCTTTATAATGAATACTGCAAACCATATCATTTAAATTATTATTTTGTATTGTTCCATCCTGATTACATTTTGAATATATACATTTAATATTTACTTTTGGATCATATAGATCCGTACCATATAATAAATTATATACATATGATATTTGATTATTCATATTAATATCATTTATGGATATATGTGACACATTCATATTAATTCTATTATCAACTAATTCACTTGATTTTTTACCTTCTGATATACTTGATATTTCACCCCCTTGTACTTCATCCCCTAATACTTCTTCTGCTAACACACTTTGTACTTCTTCTACTAATACACTTTGTACTTCTTCTGCTAACACACTTTGTACTTCTTCTGCTAATACACTTTGTACTTCTTCTGCTAACACACTTTGTACTTCTTCTGTTAATACACTTTGTACTTCTTCTGCTAACACACTTTGTACTTCTTCTGTTAACACACTTTGTATTTCTTCTGCTAATACACTTTGTACTTCTTCTACTAATATATTTTGTACTTCTTCTGTTAACACACTTTGTACTTCACATCCTGATATTTCTTCAGCTAATACATTTTGTACTTCTTCTTTTTTTGATATATATCTTTTTTCTGTTGATACTTTATTAAGTTGTATATTAGTATCAAGTAATACTGAATAATGATGAATACATAATTTATAATTATATTTATGTGGTATTTTACCGATAGGGTTATTACATTGTAAAATTTTACATTGATATATATATTTATATGTATATGTTTTATGTATATCACACATACGTAGTATTGGATTATATATATTATAATATGCAGGATATTTTTCACAATCACCATAAATACATATAGATGGATATTCCATTAAATTATATGTATGCACATGATGATTATGACACCATTCAATTTTCCCCATTGCTATAGATCTAACTGCTTTATGCTTACATCCTACTTCCTTACATGTTGTTACCTGTGTTTTATTCATTTAATTATATATTTAATTATATATAATTATATAAATATATAGATTTTTTATTTTTTGATCATTTTTTAATATTTATATATTTTTATTTTTTAGTTAATCGATCTAACATTATATCTGATATTTTTCTCTCATTTAATGAATTAGATGATATATATTTTGTATTTATTTTTTTGTTATTCCCGGCATTTAGAGTACCGATATTTCTGGATATTTTAATTCCACTAGATAAATTAGCGCTTGCATTCATTAATTTTTCGTATTCGCTAGATTCTAATGTCATCGTATCATATAATGATTCATTTTTATAATTATTATTGTCTATATTTTTATCTATTTTATATAACGATTTATCCGAATATAATTCAGATTTTGATGAATTATTATTAGATGATTTAGATGATTTAGATTTCGATGATCTTGATGATTTAGATTTCGATGAGTTAGACGAATATGGTTTTGATGATTTAGATTTCGATGAGTTAGACGAATATGGTTTTGATGATTTAGATGAATAAGGTTTCGATGATCTAGACGAATATGGTTTCGATGATCTAGACGAATAAGATGAGGATGATGAAGAAGAAGATGAGGATGATGAAGAAGAACATCCACAATCAGACGATATACATCTACTATTAATACAATTTGATCCAGATATACATTGCGAAGTATCCATACATGGAATATTTGAATCATCTGATATTTTACATTTATTATTATCACATTCGAATCCAATATCACATGGTTTGGAACTTGAACATCTACTATCATATCCTCTGGATTTTTTTATACATTTTCCTTTTTTACATTTAGACCCTTCTATACAATTATCATTATGATGACAGGGTCCATTTATAGGTGATACACATATACCATCCTGAATTATTAAACCCGATATACATGGAGGAATTCCTCCTGATTCAGATAATGAACTATTATTACATGTACCATCAAAACATGATGTTGAACCTGGAATACAATCACTTAAATTAGAACATATACCACCAATAGGAGATAAACATATGCCATTATTACAAGTTAATCCATCTGCACATTGGGAATCATTAGAACATTGAGATTTTATGGGTATATTTATATTTACTGTATTTGTTCCAGTGAAAAAAAAGAAAAATACAATAATTAAAATTATGATTATTATTATAAATATTATAAATCCTATTATAACTCCTTTATTTGATGTTCCCATTTCATATTTTTATTGCATTTTTTATTTTTTATTATTTTTTTAATTTTTTATTTTTCGTTAAAAATAAAAATATGCAATTGTATACTAGTATATATTTATAATATTATATTTTCATCATTAATGAAATGTTTTATAACAATACCCGCTCGTGTTCGTACCTCTATAGATGTTGCATTTATATCATTAGCAGTTATAAAATATGGTATACCTGGTTGTTGTGTTATATCTTTTTCACTTATTTCAATGATTTCTTGATTTTTAGATATATCATCATCCTCATTATTAGTTATAATCTTTTTTTCATATAATGCTATTACCTTTTTACTTCTATTCATAGCAAGTAATTTATCATACTTTATAAATAATTTATGTGTTTTATTAAATCGTTTATATGTAATAGTTGCCATATCATTTACTATATCTATTGTATCATCCTCAATTATTTCTATATTGGATTTTATAATTAGATCTGTATATGGAATTATCATATTATATTTATTATATAATTCTTTAACATATAATATTGTCTTATATATTTTATCTATAAATAAATAAAAATATGTAGTTCCACCTATTAATATGGGTATTAATAATAATATTAATTTATTATATGAAATATTAGAGATTAATAATCCTATAATAATACCTATACCAATATTAAATATCATTGTTAATATAATTATAGGAAAATATATTTGTATAAATGTTATAATATTCATGGATAAAAACGAACGTATATTATCATTATATTTTGATAAATTTAACATTATTTTTATATTATTTTATTGTTTTAGACATAAAAATGAATAAAATAATATAAAAATAATGTTAACTTAAAATTTTATATAACTTATATTTTTATGTCTCAAATAAAAAGTCCATTATGTTCAGTAGATGACAAAATAAAGTTATTTTATGATAATAATAATATTATTAATAAATTAAAAGTAAATTATAATAAATATATTAAATATAATGATATAATATTTAAATTTAATGATACAAATAAAATATTAAAAGGTAATAAATGTGTATTAGCAAATGTGTCTGATTATTTTGATAAATTATTTACACATGATACTAATAATATAAATAATGGAGTTCAATCTATTACAATCGAAGAAATTAAGTTTGAAATATTTGAATATATACTATTATTATGTTATAATATCGATTATATTGATATATATGAGTATAATAATATTAATATTATGAGTCAATATAATAATTGTATTTTTACTGAAAATAATTTATATAAATTAATAATATCATTTGATTTTATGTTATTAGATAGCATGTTTACAACTCATTTACATATATATTGTGATATTTCAACTAACATAAATAATTTATGTAAACTGAGATTATATACAGATAATAAACATGTTATAAGTAAGATAACTTATTTATTATCTGGTAAAAATAACATAATTATAGATTATGAAATATTAGATATTGATGATATAAAATATATGATAGATAATATTGGTATTAAATTAATATTAGATAAGTTAAATATATCTATTTTTATGAAATATAGTTCTTTAATTACATATATACCAACCAACTTAATTATATTACATTTTCATAAATTATCTAAAATATATGATACATCTATATTATTTGATAATATAATAAAATATGATAATCCAAAATGTATGATAATAAATAATAAATATATATTTGGACATTCTATATTTAAATATTTAGATGATATATATAGTATGAATATACCTTTATTAAAAAATATGAACATATATAGTATAATTGATACGAATATCACCAAATTACATAATATTAAAACTATATTTTTCGATAATAAATTAACATCTACTCTATTAATAGAACCCCATTATTTTATAACAACTAAAAATATTCGTGGTATAGAAATGACAAATAATAAAGTATTTAATTATAACAATCTTTTAAATTTGTATTATATTCCTACTAATATTATTTTACATGATTATCATTATTAAAATTCTATAACAGTTTAAATATATTTATATTATATATTTAAATTACTATGTATAATTTATTTGTATAAATTGTTGTTTAGTTGGTAATAATATTAACCCAGGGGTTGGTATATAATTATATTCTCCTGAATCATAATCTTCCCTTTTTAATGAACCCCCATTTTCATTTAATAATGATGGACTAAATGCCATTTTTATAAAACTTCTATTAGGATACATTAAATTAAACATAATTCGTACATTATGATCTACTTTACTATAATTACAATTTATATCATTATATGGACGCATAATTTTATTTTTTATAACATCATATAAATGTTCGAATGAACAATAATTACCCTCGACATGAAAAAGAGTTGATTTACATTTCCCGTTCTTATCATTTTCTATATCTAATTTTAGAGGTATTCCTAAACTTTCTTTCTTATTTATTTTTTTATTACAATAGTCGCATTTAACTATTTTATTATTATATTCCGATAATCGTGTATATGTTGATTTATTATTTTGTTCATATGGTTTAAATATACGAATACATTCATTATAATCCTTAACATTCGTTGTAAATACACGTCTTGTATTATTACTTGCATCCTTAAATTCGTATATATTGTCGTTCATATTTTTACCAGTATCATAATCTAATTTAATACCTTTTGTTATCTCTACTTTTCCATTTGGTATAGAAATATGTTCAGTAATACCTGACATATATTCTAGGTATAATTTTATAGGATCTATACCACGTAGCAAAATTGTTCGTTTTAATCTATTATTTTCCATTTCTAAAAAAGCACAATAAAAAATACAATAGATAATATTTTTATTACTTTTGTATTTTTTTTGATTATATTTTCATTTTTTATATAATTTTGAATATTAAATATACATAACATTTACTTATGAAAACTACTAATACATCGTATTTTGATTATGGGAGTTGTGAAATAATATTTGGACCCATGTTTGCAGGGAAAACATCTTATTTAACACATGTATTAGCAGAATGCGCAGATATAGGATTACATGTTTTATATATTAATCATATCAATGATATTCGAATTACTGAATATTCATCTAATAGTATAACATCACATAGTAGTCAATTTAGTGGTATTTCACCTAAAGTTGATTGTGTAAAAGCAAAAAATTTACTTGATATTAATACGGATAATTATGATGTTATTGGTATTGATGAAGGTCAATTTTTTGATGATTTAGTTATTAATGTCAGAAAATGGGTATTAAAACTTAATAAAAGAGTTATGATTGCTAGCTTAGATAGTACTTTTGAAATGGAGCCATTTGGTCATGCGCATGAACTTATATGTATATGTGATCCTAATAATATTAAAAAATTAAGCGCACGGTGTAAAAGATGTATGATTGAAACTAAACCTAGTCGTCATTTTAGATTAGTTGATGCAGGTTTTACATTAAAGAAAAATAAATCTATTAATAAAATTGAAATTGGTGGTAAGGAATTATATGAAGCTGTTTGTATGAAATGTCATCAATTATATTCTATGTAATTATGTATTAAAAATATACAACATTAATAATATTGATATTATAATAGATGTAAATAATATATACACTGTTGGTATATTATAATTTCCATTAGTTGCATAATATAATATAGCATTTAATATTGATAAAATAATTAAAATAATAAGAATACATACTATAAATATAAATATTAATATATTAATACTCATTAAAGTATAATTAGTATAATCAGGATCCATCTGATATAATATAATTACATATAAAATTACCAAAATAATTAGTAAAAATATAATCCAAAAAAGTATAGATTCTATCATTTTTATTTATATTTTTTTATTTATATTTTTTATTTTATTATTTAAGTGTATATCCTATATTTTTTTCTATAATATTAATATATTGTTTACCATAATAATCCCATTTAATTAAATTTAATATTAATGTTATTAACCGTTGTTTATATCCTGAATTAATTATTTGTATCAATAATTTATTTTTTGCATTAATACATGATATATATATTATATTTAATATTTCTATTGCACATATAAACCATAATGGTCGTTTAATAAATTTAATAAACTTTCCTTGATCATTAAATACATTTATATTATTATATTCATACATTTTATCATTTGATACACATACCAATTCACATATAAATCTTTTTTTTACAATTATATTTGATTTTATAATTTTTAATAATCTATCTGTCATATTTTAGTTGATTAATAATTTGTATTATTTTTATTTAATTATCATTTTTATATTATCATTTCATAACTTAAAAAAGATTAAAAAAATAAAAAATATAATATACCTAAACTTATAGAAACGAATTTTATAGTTTACCAAACTACCCGCATTGTTACCATCGAAAAAACTTTATTAAATAAAATTATTCCATTTCATGATATTTTATAACTTAAAAAATATTAAAAAAGTAAAAGATATAATATATCCAAATATACAGAAACGTATTTTAGAGTTTACTAAACTACCCGCATTGTTACCATCGAAAAAACTTTATTAATAAAATTATTCTATTTCATGATATTTTATAACTTAAAATATATTGGATAAAAAAATGAATAAAATAAGTAAAAAAATATTTATAGAATAAAATATGGAAGAGTGTAAGTTTATTGAGTATGCTGTTAATATGCTAATTGATAATAATGAAAATACAAAAAATATAAAATATGGATCTATTCAATCACATGCATCGGTGATAGTTAAAAATGGTAAAATTATCGGAAAAGGTATTAATGCAATAGATAATATGAATATATTTGGAAAATTTAATACAAATTCAAATAATATTATAAGTACATATACACATTCCGAAATTAATGCATTTAAAAATTATTTAACCGAAAATAAAAAACAATATAATAAATTTAAATCGAATATGCCCTTTATTAGGTCAAGGTATTTGTCTATTTTCACAAATAATATAAAAGAGTCAGGAGGGTTACAAGAATTACAGCTACAAAAATCAAATAAATTATGTGAATTGTTTAGATCAAGTGAATTGTTTAGATCAAGTGAATTGTATTTATCCAAAGACAGAATCAAAAAAGAAGGATGCAAAAAATTATCCATATAAATTTTTTAATAATGTTGACATATATATAGTTAGAATAGCTAAACATAAAAACGATAAAAACTATAGTTATAAATCTAAAATATCTAAACCATGCAAGCATTGTATTGCATTTCTACAAAGTATTGGAATAAAAAATGTGTATTATACTATAAATACTGATACTGGATTTAAATGGAAATGTGAATTATCATCAGAAATTAAAACTGACCATATAAGTATTGCGAATAGACGATAATAATATGAAATTTAATAAATATCTGTAAATATGATATTTATTAATTATAATTTATATATATATTTAATGAATAATTATAATTTATATATATTTTTTTAATGAATAACTACTATAATAAAATTATCAGTGTATGTTGTTTACCACATGATATAGATTTTACTTTATCATTAAATGCTATTTTTGTTGGTATATTTATATTATCAGTATCACCTAATCCTAATTGTCCATCTCTATTACATCCAAATGACCATATTTCATTATTTTCATCAATTATTGTTGTATAAATATTTCCACATGATACAGATTTTACTTTATAATTAAATGGTATTTTTGTTGGTATATCTATATCAATATCATATTTAATATCACCTAATCCTAATTGTCCATAGTTTTTATCTCCAAATGCCCATAATTTATCATTTTCATCTATTATTATTGTATGATCATTTCCACATGATACTGATTTGACTTTATGATTAAATGCTATTTTTGTTGGTATATATATATCAATATAATAACCTATTTTTATTCCTAATTGCCCTGTATCATTACATCCAAAAGACCATAAATAATCATTTTCATCAATTATTATTGTATGAGCTCCTCCACATGATACTGATTTTACTTTATAATTAAATTCTATTTTTATTGGTATATTTCTATTATTAGAATACTTTGATCCTAAATAATAATTTAATCCTAATTGTCCATTTCTATTATCTCCAAAAGACCATAAATAATCATTTTCATCTATTATTATTGTATGATTTCTTCCACATGATATTGATTTTACTTTATAATTAAATTCTATTTTTGTTGGTATATTTATACTATCATTGTTACCTACTCCTAGTCCTAATTGCCCATGATAATTATTACCAAACCCCCATAATTCATCATTTTCATCTATTATAATTGTATGAAATTCACCACATGATACTGATTTCACTTTATAATTAAACTCTATTTTTGTTGGTATTTTTTTGTTATTATTATCTTCTAATCCTAATTGTCCAAATTTATTATATCCAAAAGACCATAATTCATTATTGCCATCTATTATTATTGTATGATAATCTCCACATGATACGGATTTTACACTATAATTAAATAATATTTTTGTTAGTATATTATTATTTATATTATATTTAAAATCACCTAATCCTAATTGTCCATATATATTAGATCCATCACCATATAATATATTATAATTTGAATATATTTGTTCCATTTATTATATAATCTTTATTTAATATTTTTTTAATCATTTTTAATCATTTATTATTCTATGTAGTATTGGTATCTATATTACTATTATATTTTATATCTCTATATGGAAATAATTGTCGTCTAAATACAATTAATATAATACCTGAAATAATTATAGATATTAGTACGAGTGATCCTATTATAATTATTATAATATATAATAAATAATCTATACTATCATCATCACATTTTTTATGGGAATCAAATATAATACTTATGCTAGTCTTAGCATAAATAAGTTTTTCATTGCAGGCTAATTTTTCACCATCAATATATGTATCATTGAATTTTTCATTATTAGAACTATTAAATCTAAATAATATAATTTCTGTTTGTTCGCTATCGTTATTGAAATAATTATTTAAGATCAAATTTCCCATAATATTTAAATTACCTGTAATTTCAATTGTATCTGTATTGTTTAATACTAAATTTTCGTTTAGATCTAAATTTCCATCAATTAAAATAGAAATATTAGATATAATGGTGATATTATTTGTAAATTTAATATCACCAATAATAACTTGATTTTTATTTAAATCTATTTGTATATCAATAATTTCTACCATATCCCTAAATATCCATTTTGTTTTATTTAATAAAGTAATATTTATAATAGATATATACATATCATCAGAAAATAATATAATATTACCATGATAATCCGTTTCTATTTTTGATATATATTTATTTGTATTAAGGGTAATAATTGGAGTTAATACTGTACCATTAATGGTTGAATACAAAATATTATCAATTAATATATACCATCCATTTATTTCAAGTGCGGGTATAATATCAATTACATTACTTGTTTTATTTATTGAACTAGTATCTACGGTATTATACATTATATTATTTGTATATCCTATAGTGTAATTATCAATTAATACAAAATACCCAAATATATTAGTATTCATATGTAAATCCTTTTTTTTTGTTTTCGCTATATTATAAAAATTTATACCTGATATATATATATGATCAGTAATAATATCAATACCATTATATATATATCCTAAATGATTATATATATTATCTATTTCATTGTAACAATATATAAACCATTCAAACTCCCGTCCGGTAATTATTTCTATATTAGTACAATTAATATATATAAAATCAAATGATGGTATATTCCAATATATACCATTTATTGAAATCCTACAATCTATAATAATTTCATCATATGTAGAATTTGTATTCTGTGTATAACATATAATCCATGATGTATTATAATTATATACCCCTGAATCATGTGATATTTGATATTCTTTATCAGATGAATCTAAGGTTATATTACTTGAATAATTCCAATTATAATCAGTTAATTTCTTATTAATTCCAAAATTATCACATAAAAATACATATAAAGTTTCATTAGAATCTATATTATTTTTACCTTGTATAACTAACATGGCTGGATTATATTTAGTATTATTATTATAAGCTAGAAGATTAAATTTAGTAATATTATAAACTAAAGGATTAAATTTAGTAATATTATTATTATAAATTAGAGGATTATATGTTAATTTTATATTTCTAGTATATTTTATATGATAATCGACTTGTAAATCAGTTACAATGATTTTATTTAATTTATAATAATATTTAACACTATATAAACTATTATTTTTAATATATACAATATAAGTTAGCTGATTTATATAATCTATAATATAGTCGTATGTATTTATTTGATTTATATCGGAATCAATAGTATATGATATTTCTGACCATGATATAGTAGTCTCATTTGCATAAATAAATAATATAATAAGATTAAAAAAAAATAAATATTTTATCATTTATATTTTATTTTTTTATTGATTTTAAATTTTAGCTAATTTATTTCATTTTTATTTCGTTTTTATTATATTTAGGGTAAAAAAATATTATATTTAAGGGGTCAAAAAATATAATTCAAAATAACCATTACCACCATTTCCTCCTAATGCTTCTGGTGCACTATTTATTTCAGGCGGACTTGCTCCACCTCCTCCACTTCCTCGTGTACCAGGTAATCCATTTAAAAATGGGATAACTCTCATCCCTCCGTCTCCTCCATCATCAAAAAATGATGCTCCACCCCCCCCTCCCCCCGATGATGCAGATACACCCCCATTAAATCTTCCAGGTATATCACTTCCATTATCTGTGGGATCTCCTCCATTACCCCCAGATCCAAAAGTACCAAGATTTGGACCTGATGTAGTACCTCCTAATCCACCTACATTATCGCCACCCGATCCACCATTGGCAGTAAATGTAAATCCTGAATATGAAACTGTTGAGTTTGCTCCATTATTACCTCCGGTATTTACTCCGAGACCTCCATTACCCAATATAATTGAAAGTATAATACCAGAAGGGATAGGAACATTTGAATAATGTCCCCCTGAGCCTCCTCCCCCTCTTGATGAATTAACTCCATTATATCCTCCTCCAGATCCTCCTCCACCAGAAAATGACATCCTAGTACCAATAGCATTCGTGGGAATATCAATATTTACAGGTTGACCACTAGAACCACCAAATGATATAAAAAATACTTTAGATGTACCAGTAGGTCCAGTATCACCAGTAGATCCAGGTTCGCCTATATCACCAGTAGGTCCAGGTTCACCAGTAGGTCCAGTATCACCAGTAGGTCCAGTATCACCAGTAGGTCCAGTATCACCAGTATGTCCAGTATCACCAGTATCACCAGTATTACCAGTATCACCAGTAGGTCCAGTATCACCAGTATGTCCAGTATGTCCAGTATCACCAGTATCACCAGTATTACCAGTATCACCAGTATCACCAGTATCACCAGTAGGTCCAGTATCACCAGTAGGTCCAGTATCACCAGTAGGTCCAGTATCACCAGTAGGTCCAGTATCACCAGTAGGTCCAGTATCACCAGTAGGTCCAGTA
>SDBT01002565.1_pt1 | contig 31990 bp, 14 predicted proteins | sample 2277101 | NCBI WGS metagenome assembly SDBT01 (sample SAMN10404973, study PRJNA504765) | marine sediment metagenome | isolation source: marine sediment core GS10_PC15, 103 cmbsf | place: Arctic Ocean: Southern Knipovich Ridge | collected 2010 | reverse complement strand
CCAGACCGAGCCCCGCTACGGCCTGACCGACGAGATGGGCAAGCTCAGCCTGACGGCCGTCGTGAACGTATATAAGAATTCGGATATACTGCTGGCCTTGCCGAACATGACCGACGAGCTGGTCGACTGTCTGATGGACTATTGCGACGCCGACGCCAATACCAGCCGCAATGGCGCCGAGCAGGACTATTACGACGGTCTGGACGTTCCCTACCAGATCGCCAACAGCATACCGGCCACGCTGGAAGAGTTGATGCTGGTCAAGGGCTTCAGCGGCTCGATCATCTTCGGGGAGGACTACAACCTTAACGGCATTTTGGACGCCTCCGAGAACGACGGCGACAGGTCGTTCCCCCCCGACAATTCCGACGGCGTTCTGGACCGTGGCCTGCGCGGCGTGCTCACGCCGATGAGCATTGACATGGACCGCGACAGTAACGGTAAGCGGCGGATCAATATCAACCAGACCACCAAGGGGCTGGCCGATGCTGGACTGTCGGCCAAGACGATCGAGTTCATCGAAATTTACCGCGCCGACGGCGGGACATTCTCCCACCCGGCCGAGCTTTTGAATATGAAGTACAAGGTCCAAAAGGATCATGGCAACGCAAAAGCGGGCGATATGATCGATTCCGGCGTGGATGAACGAGTGCTGCCGATCGTCTGTGACCGGCTGACGGCGGTTGCGGGGCGGGTCGGCCTTGGGCGGATCAACATCAACACTGCATCGGCGGAGGTATTGGCCGCTCTGCCAGCCCTGGACGAGGCTGCTGCGCGAGCAATAGTTTCGACAAGAACTGGACTTCCCGCCGAAACAAAAGCCACTATTGCGTGGTTATATACACATGGCGCGCTGGATGAAGATCGCTTCAAGGCCGTCGCGCCTATGCTGGTGCCCCGAAGCGAACTGTATAGTCTGCAAGTAATTGGCTTCGGCGTCCCTTGCGAGCGATTCTGCGTGTTCGAGGCGGTCATAAGCCTGCTGGGCGGCTATCCGCGGGTGGTGTACCTGCGTGAGATAACCCGGCTGGGACTGCCGATCGAACTCGACGTCGAATCACTGGAGATCAAGACGGAATGAAACGGCTGACGTTCAAACTGAACCTGCCCCGATTGAGCGGGCGAAAACGCTTCGCCGCGGTCGATTTCGACAGTCGCGAGCTGCGTATCGCCCTGGCCGAGGCGACCGGCGAACAAACGCGAGTCACGCAGCTGATCCGTTGCCCGCTGGGCGAAGGGTTCGACTTCGGCGATCCACTGGCGATGGGCGAATTGCTGGGCGAGACACTTCGCAAGCATCGTTACGGCAAGGCGGGCGTGGTGATGTGCGTGCCGCGCAGCGAGGCGGTGCTCAAGGCGCTTACGCTGCCTGCGGGCACGGCCGACGATGAGCTGGCCGACATGGTGCGATACCAGGTTGAAATGGATCTGCCGTTCCCCGTGCAAGATGCGGTGGTGGATTACGCGTTCGAGCGCCACTACCACGCAGCCGGCAGCGCGGGCGACGATGCGTCCGGCTCGAAAGATATCGGCATACTGGCCGTTGCGATTCGCCTGTCGGTTGTCGACTACTATCGTCACATCGCCGAGGCTGCAGGGGTGAAGTTGCTGCAACTTGGCTTGCGACCCTACGCGAACCTGCGATGTCTCGAAGCCTGCGACTCGCGCGCAGCCGACCAGTGCCTGGCGCTGGTGCACGTCACTCCCGACGAAACCGAGATCGACGTGATCGACCGCTGTTCGCTGGCGTTCAGCCGATCGGCGGTGAAGATCGTATCGACCGACGATTCGAGCGACCTGGACGCGTCAACTCGGCTGGTAGACGAAATCGCACGCACGCTGAGAAGTTTCGAGGCGTTCTCTCACGGCAAGCGGCTGGACGGGGTCGTGCTGGCGGGCGACACGGGGGACGAGCCGCAAATCGCAGAGCAACTGCCCGGGCGACTCGGGCTGCCGTGTCGAATACTTCGACCCGCCGAGGCGTTTGCACTGTCGGGCGAGAAGGTCGACTCGGCATTCCTTTGTGCGTTGGGCCAGGCCGTTGCCTACCCGTCGGCCGACCGAATGCCGTTCAATTTCATTTCGCCCAAACGTCCGCCCGTCCGTCGCGATCCGCAACAGCGACGCGCAATCACCATCGGAGCGGCGGTGTCGGTGGCGCTGCTGGTCATGATAATCGGTGGGCGAACGTGGCTGGGCTCTAAGAAGGACGCCTATCGCGATCTGGCCAATCAACGGGCCGACCTGAAAAAGAAAATCGACTCGGCCAAGAAATTCTCCAAGCGAGCCAAGGCCGTCGATCAATGGCTCAAGCAGGGCAGGCCCTGGCTGGATCATTGGGCCAATCTGTCGGCAGTGCTGCCGGCGGCCAATCACATCTACGTCACGGCGATCACCACCGGCGCGGACGGCGCTATTACACTTGCGATCCAGGCACGACGCAGCGAACACATTGCCGCACTCGGCAAGCAACTCACCGAGGCCGGCTACAAGTTCACGCCCGACCAGATCAAGACCGGCAACGATCCGCACGAATATCTCTTCACGACCTCAGTCCGCATCGAAGTGCCGGCGAAAATGAAAATCGACGTCGATGCAATCGCACCATCAGCCCGGCCGATAGACGACAGCTCACGCGAGCAATTCTACAAATCAAAGGCATCCGGTCGCAGGCGACCTCGCGGCAGGAGGGGGCGCGGATGATAAAGAACAGGCGAAACATCCAGGTCGCTCTGGTTGCCTTGCTGGTGGCGGCCATGCTGTACATGGCCATTAGCGTGGTGCTTTTTATTCCGGCGCAGAAGATCGACGATCAGTCGGCCGCTCTCGCCAGTGACATTAAAAAAATGCAGTACGAGTTGAAGGTTCATGAAGGCCAAACCCGCACGCTGAAGCGAATGGCTAAAAAAACGATGGGCAGCGACGTCGATCGCGTCAGCGAGAATCTGCGGAACCGCCTGGTGACGCTGCTTCGCACAAGCGGCATGGGGAGGGATCTGATGATTACCCCGTCGCCCGGCCCGAAACGCAAAAATTATTACAAGGAAATCGGGTGGACCGTTACCGATCACGGACGGCTGGGGCAGGTGCTGGACCTGTTGTTCCTGCTCGACGATGAGACCAAGTCTTATCTCGATCGCGTGGACAATCTGAAGCTCAGGGCAGTGGCCGAAACCGGCGAAGTCGAAATCAAGTTTCGCCTGGCGACGCTCGTGCTGATCGCGCCCAAGGGCAAGAAGCTTACCGTTGGCGTCCCACCAGAGGCCGACAGTATCGCGGACATTGGCTCGCCATTGAGGGAGCGTTACGACCTGATCGCATCGCGCGATCTGTTCCGCCCATACCTGCGGTTCGTCCCGCCGCCCAAGCCCAGGCCGAGGCCGTCGGCCAGGCCCAGGCCTAAACCCAGGCCCCAGCCCCAGGCGAACCCCGATACATACTCGCGCGTTGTGGCGCTGACCAACTGGGATGGCGAGCCGGAAATCCACGTGCGCAATACGAAAAAGAACGAAACGAAGGCATATAAAATCGGCGAGGAAATAGCCGGCGGCCAGATCGTCATGATCGACTATCGACCGATGCCATTTCCCTCGAAGCCGCACGTTCAATCCGGCAGCAGGGCGATCCTCAACGTCGGCCGAGATTACTGGGCCGTCGAACTCGGGCAGATGCTCAGCCAGAAGCGCAGACTGAGCGTAGACAACCTGCCCGTGGAGCTGGCGGAGGAAGTCAGGAAACGTAATTAAAAAAACCTTCTGTAAAGGACAGATGGATGTAGAAATAGTTAATAAAACCCTTCTGTAAACGGCAGATGGGTGTGGAAATTGTTGGTGAATTGAGGCAATATGATGGAGCAGCGGTACAAGATATTCCCCGAGCAAGGATGCCGGCAGGAGATACTGCAATGTCACGGATGCTGCTGAAGCGACTTACCCCCCGAATCGTGATCCTCGTGGCGCTTCTCACAAGCGCTACAGGTGCGACTGCGTGGTGGTTCGTAGTGGCTAAAAACGCCGCTATACCAGTCCCCACGCGATCGCTCGCCCAGCCGACGGCAAAGGCCGTCGCCCCGGCTGCAGATACAAATACAAAAACCTCGGCCGACATACAAATCGCAGCCGATTCAAGCCAGGCCTCTGCGCCGACAGAATCTGAGCCCGCCAAAGCGCTGGTCGCCGAAAAGACCGAGCCGGCCGATAAGCCGGCCGATAAGCCAGTCGCCATAGCGCCGGTCGCCGAACCTGTCGCCGAAAAAACCGAGCCTGCCGACAAGCCAGCCGACAAGCCTGTCGCCGAAGCGCCGGTCGTCGAACCTGTCGTTGAAAAGTCCGAGCTAGCCGACAAGCTGGTCACTAAAGCGCCTGTCGCCGAACCTGTCGCCAAAGCGCCGGTCGCCAAAGCGCCGGTCGCCAAAGCGCCGGTCGCCAAAGCGCCGGTCGTCGAACCAGTCGCCGAAACAACCGAAACAACCGAACCAGTCGACAAGCCAGTCGCCAAATCGCCAGTCGCCAAATCGCCGGTCGTCGAACCTGTCGCCGAAAAGTCCGAGCCGAAGAATGAAATCCTTTTCCAGTTCGACGGCATGCCGTACGCGGACGTCGTTCGCCGATTCGCGCAGATGGTTCGCAAGCCGATCATCGGCGATCTCAACATCGAAGGCGAGCTGACGTTCTTCGACTCCGAGCCATACGAATACTACGAGGCGCTCGACACGCTCAATATCATCCTGGAGATGCGAGGCTTCCAACTGATGGAGACCGGCCGGTTCCTTCGGCTGGTGCCCACGGACAATATTTCGCAGATGCCTCTGCCGATCATCCGCGACCCGAATAGCCCGGGCGACCTGCGAGGCGGGCAGATAGCCACCGTCGTGCTGCCGCTGAAGTACATCAACGCCGACGATATCAAAGACACCATCGAGAGGATGGTCTCCGGGTACGGCGCGGTCAGCGCCCTGGCCAAGGGCAAGGGCCTGGTCATCACCGACACGATGGACAACATTCAGCGCATACGCGGCCTGCTGCGCGTGCTCGATACCGACACACTCATCGAGCAGCAACTTCGCACCCATACGCTGAAGTACGCATCGGCCCGGGGCATCGCCGACGTGGTGAATCGCCTGTTCGGCTCCGAGTCGCCAAAGAAAACTCAATATGACCCCAAGCGTAAACGCAACGTGCCCATTCCGCACGACCCGAAGGATATGGTCTCGGCCACGTTCGACGACCGCACCAACATGCTGATGCTAGTGGGCGCCAGCGATCGGCTGGCGATGGTCGAGCAACTCATCGCCCAGCTCGACACCAAAGACGATCAGCAGGGCGGCGACCTGCGCGTGTTCCAGTTGACCAATGCAAACGCCAGCGAACTTGCCCGCACGCTTACCGAGGCCCTGCCCGAAGAGCAGGTTGGCTACGATAAGAAACGCAAGAAACCCATCATGGCCAAGAGCGGCAAGATAGTCGCCGACCCGTCGACCAATCGCCTGGTGGTGTCGGCGCCGGTCGATCAGATGCCTAAGATAGAGCGGCTGGTAATGGAACTGGACCAGGCTGGCGTCACGGCCGCCGGGGCGAGGGTGTTCCCGCTGAAAATCGCCGACGCTCGCCAACTGCAATCCATCATCTCCAGCGCCGTGCAGAAGGTAGACTCTCGCGGGCGGCGAAGCAGTACCCTGTCGGTCAGTGCCGACCCGCGAACCAACAGCCTGATCGTCTCCGGCCCGACCGGCGATATCGAGATGGCGGCGAATCTGATCGCCGAACTCGACCTGGCCCGCCAGGCCGACGGGCGAGAGATCCACGTTGTGCAACTGCCCGCCGGCGACGTGAGACAGCTTGCATCGTCGCTGATGCGTCTGTTCAGCCAGCAGACCCAGCCCCGGCGCGGGAGCAAGGGGCAGCAGTCTGGCACGCTGCGGGTCGAGGCCGAGCGAGCCACTAACAGCCTGATGATCTCCTGTGCGCCTGGCGACTGGCCGCAGGTCGAGGCGATCCTAAAGCAGCTCCAGGCCACGGCCATGCCGATGGTCACGCCTTCGACCCGGCTGATCCCGCTGGCTCACGCCAAGGCCGGCGAAATCGCCCAGACGCTGCGGGAAGTTTTCCGGTCGCGCGGACGAAGCGCCCTCGCGAATCAGGTGCCCGTCGTCATCGCCTTCAACGAGCAGTCCAACAGCCTGCTGATCTCGGCCGCTGCGGACGACCAGGAAGCGATCTCCGCACTGGTAACCGCGATGGACGTCGAGTCGGCCGAGAAAGTCGACCCGGTCCGTATCATTCGTCTCAAAAGCGCCGAGGCCGACAAAGTCGCCCAGACGCTCCGGCAGATGATCCCGCCCGCCCAGCGCGGCCGCCCGGCCCGGGTGTTCGTCCAGTCCGACGCGCTGACCAACACGGTGCTTCTGCGAGCACCGGCTGCCGAGCGGAAAATGCTCGAAGAGATGATCGCCCAGCTCGACCAGGCAACCTTGGACCAGGCACGCGAGATCCGGCTGATTAGGCTGGAGCATGCTTCGGCGACCGCCGTGGCCAATACCCTTAAGCAGCTTTTCACTTCCCAGCCGCAGAGCAATAGATCGCGCCGCGGCCCCCAGGCCAACACCGACGCCGACCGGGTGATTATCACGCCCGCACCCGGCGATCGTGCGATCATCATCGACGCGCCTCGCCAGAAGATCGAGGAGATCGCCCAGCTCGTAGCGAGCCTCGACACCACCGACGCCCACGGCAAGATGCAGGTGCGGGCCTACAAACTCACCAGCGGCAACGCGAGAGATCTGGCGCGTTCTCTGGCACGCGTCTTCGCAAGCCAGCGTAGCTCTCGCGGGCAGGGCAGCGCTGAACCCGAGCCGCGATTCGAGGCCGACCCCGCCAGCAACCAGATCATCGTCTCGGCGACGAACGTACAGTTCGAACAGATCGAGAAACTCATCGAGCAATTGCAGGTAGCAGCCGTGGAGTCCACGCTGCTCCGCACCTTCCACCTGAAGTTCGCCAAGGCTTCTGAGATAGCCAAACTTTTGCGGTCGATTCTCGGCCAGCAGGGTCGCCAGCCTGACGCCTCGCCGTTCCGCGTGGCCGTGCTGGATGGCGCGAATGCGGTTGCGATACAGGCGGCGCCGGACAAGCTGGCACTGGCCGAGCAACTCATCAAACAGTTCGACGCCAAGGGCACGACCGGGCAGGCCTCCATCCAGATCATCCGCCTGAAGAATGCCGATGCGACCAGCCTGGCCGAGTCCATCCGTTCGGCGCTGGCCCAGCAGCCGAGCCGCTCGCCCTGGCGGGGCGGGGGGGGTGCGAGCCAGGCTATCAGCATCACGGCCGAGACTAATTCCAATTCGCTGCTGGTTCGCGCGCCGCAAGCCGAGATGAATCGCATTCTGAAAATGGTCAGCGAGTTGGACGGCGAGTCCGTCAGCACGTCGATTGAGATGCGCGTGTTCCCGCTGGAGAACAGCGAGGCGACGCAATTGGCCAAGTCGCTGGAGAAGATGTTCCGCGACATTCTGCGTCAGCGCAGCGGCCGGCGGGGCGGCAAGCCCCAGGCGCCGTTCAGCGTCGCAGCCAACGAGCGAACCAACAGCCTGGTCGTCTCGACGACCGGCGTTTACTTCCCGCTGGTGGAGAAGCTGCTCGAGACGCTCGATCAGAAAGTCGACACGCAGGTGGTGGACGTGCAGTACGTCTGGCTGGAGAACGCCGACGCCACCGAGGTCGCCGCCCGGCTGGAGTCCATGTTCGCCGATCGCCGCAAGGGTGACCGCCCGCTGATCGAGGCCGACTTTTTCTCCAATGCCCTCAGCGTTATCGCCAAGCCAGTCGACTGGAAAACCATCGAGCCGATCATCTCCAAGCTCGACGACGCGGCCAAGGACAACAATATAAAGATCCGCGTGATCCCGCTGATCGGCAGCGACGCGGCCCGCATGGCCGAGGTAATCCAGCGAATCTACGGACAGGTTAGCGAAAGCCCCATCATCGTAACGGATCAGCTTACTTCCGCCCAGGCCGCTCCGACCACCCAGCCGGCAACCGACGCCGAAGTGGCGGATACCAGCAGCATCCCGCCGGTCACCATCGCCGTGGACGTACAAGCCAACGCGCTGATCGTTTCGGGCACGCAGCGAGAGTTGGATAACATCGAGACGCTAATCGCCCAACTGACGGCCAGCGACGTCGTCGGCGAGCCGGAAATCCGCATCATTCCGATCCGCAACGCCGACCCGGCTGCCGTGGCGAAGATCCTAAACGACCTGTTCAACCCCAAACAGCCTCGCGTCGCACCGCGACAGTCGCGAACGCGCAGAGACGATCGTGACAGGCAGCCTGCCCGCACGCCGGTGCCGGTCAAGCAGAAGATCATCGTCGTGGCCGACTCGCGAACGCGCAGCCTTATCGTCCGAGCCCGCCCGACCGAGTTCGAGATGATCGAGCTTCTGATCCCGCAGCTCGACCAGGGCTCGACGGTGATTAACGACCTGCGCATCTTCCCGCTCAAGAACACCGACGCGACGGAAGTCGCCCGGAATCTTCAGGAGATATTTCAGCTGTCGGTTTCGCCCAGACGCAAGCCAGCCGCCAAGGGCAAGAGGACGACCCCAACCCAGCAGCGCAGCCTGGCCGCCCGCCAAATGATCGAGATTCAGCAGGGCAAGGGCGTCGCGCAGGTGGATTCATCTACGCCGATCACGGTCGCCGCCAACAAGCAGAGCAACTCGATCGTCGTCGCCGCTCCGCCCGATGCGATGACGGTTATCGAGCGAATTATTCAGGAACTTGACCAGTCGGCAGCCGAGTCGACCGCGCCGGTCGTGCGGATGTACCCGCTGAAAAACGCCGAGGTCGCCCCGACAGTTACGGCCGTCCAGCAGATATTTGACGACAAGGCAGTCAAAGGCGCCAGGAGCCAGGCCGCCCGAGCCCCCGTCCGCATCGCAGGCGACGAGGCGGGGCGATTGCTGATTGTCTCGGCCCCGGCCGGGCGACACGAACTGATCGCCAAAGTGATAGGCGACATCGACGACGCCCAGGCGGGCGATCAGGTGGCCGTGAAGGTCTACAACATAGAAAACGCCGAGGCTGCCAGTATAGCCAAGGCCCTGTCCGAGACGCTCGCCGCACCGGCCGGTGGGGGACGCCGCAAGTCCGCAGCCGCTTCACGCATCAGTGCCGACGTCAGCAGCAACTCCATTGTCGTTCGCGCTTCCCAGCAGGAGCATACGCGAATTTCCGAGCTGATCGACCGGATGGACAACGCTTCGGGCTCGGTCGCCCCGAGCGTCTATGTGATCGCACTGAAAAACGGCGACGCCACCGAAGTGGCCGACACGGTCCGCGGGTTCTACAACCAGCAGGTTCAGGCGGCCCGCCGCGCTCGACGCCACATCGACCCTCTGGCGGTCTCGGCCGACACGCGGGCAAACGCCGTCATCCTCGCCACCACGCCCAAAATGCACGCCCAGGCCGCCCAGTGGATCAGCCAGGTCGAGAGCATGAAGCCGAAGGTCGGCACGCCGCGAATCATTAATCTCAAGCACGCCGACCCCGAGGAGGTCGAAAAGGCCATCCAGCAACTGTTCGGCGGGTCGAGCTCTTCGCAAATGCCTTCGCGTAGCAGGTCCGGGCGGTCCGGGCGAAGTGGACGACGGTCGAACCCGACCTCGACGAGTAGAACCGGCCGGGTCGAAACGGTCCTGCTCGCCAAGCAGCGTGCCGTCATGGTTACCGCCAACGACGAGGACTACCAGGCCATCGTCAAGCTGGCGACCTCGCTGGAAACCGCAGCCGCGGGCACGGAGAAAGAAGTCCGCGTCTTCCAACTGAAAAACGCCAACAACACGCGAGTGGCAGCGGCGCTGAACGGAATGTATTCGCGAGCGGCCCGCAGCGGTGTCGAAGAAGACCGCGTATCGATCGTCGCGCTGCCGCAGACCACAGCCTTGGTCGTCACGGCCGTCAATGCCAAAATGGACGAAATCGCATCGCTCATCACTCAACTCGACGCGACCGACGTAGCCCCGCAACTGGAGTTCCGCATCTATCCGCTCGTCCACGCCATGCCCGCCAAGGTCCTGCCGGCACTGCGACAGATGCTCAGCCAGGTTCAACGCCTGCACCCGGGCGAACCAATCGACGTCCAGGCCGACGAACGAACCCGGTCGATCATCATCACCGCCCGCGGCAGCGTGTTCGACCAGGTCGACAAGATCATCGATACGCTGGACAAGGCCCCGGCCGAGGCAGTCATCGACGTGCTGATCATCCCGCTGAAAAAGGCCGACGCCGAATCGCTGGCCAAGGTGCTTAATGCGATGCTGGCGCCCGGCAAGGCGGGCGAACTCACCGCCGAAGCCAGGGCGCTGCAGGAACAGGTCAATCGCCTGCGAATCCGCAGCACCGTCAGCGAAAAAATACTCGAACTGGACCTGACCAAGCCGATCAAGATCCAGGCCGACCCCGCCAGGCCTCAGGGCTCGAACGCGCTGGTGATCCAGTCTACGCCCGATAACCTCCTGGCGATGCGGGCCATCGTCGAACTGATGGACACCGTGCCAATCACAGAGGGCGTGACGGTGCGGGTGCTGCAACTCAAACACGCCGACGCAGCCAGCGTCAGCAAAATTCTTCAGGACATCTTCACGCAGGGCCGCAAACTGGCAGGGCGAGAGGGTTTCTCGGTGGCCGGCAGAGCCGAGCCAGCCAGCACGGCCGGCAAGGCGCTGGTGAACCAACTGAACGTCTCGCCCGACGTGCGAACCAATACGATCGTGCTGAGCGGGCAGGAAGAATCGGTCGCCCTGGCCGAGGTGCTCACTCGCGACCTCGACCGCCAGGATGGCAAGTTGGTCACCGAAGTTCGCGTGTTCCGCCTCAAACACGCCGACGCCGAACGATTGGCGCCGATGCTGGGGAGCGTGTTCGCCGAAAAATCGCCCGCACCCGGCGCCGAAGGACTACAGACCCACGTAAGCCGGCTGCGAACGGCGCTGAGCAACAACGCGAGAACGCCCGGCCTGCCAGGTTTGTCAAAAGTTACCGAACTGGCCAAAGCCCGCGAGGCGCTGACGATCCAGGCCGACCCGTCGACCAATATGATGGTTGTCGCCGCCCGCGCCGACATCATGCCGTTGATCGCCGACGTGATCCGCACGATGGATATCCCTGGTGCGGGGTCGCTGAATTCGGTGAAGCTGTTCCCGCTGTTCCACGCCGATGCGACCCGGCTGGCCAAGGTTATCGACGATCTGCACGCCGGGCCGAACGCCAACTTGATTCGCGACGAAGACAAGCCGACCATCTCGGTCGATACGCGGACCAATACGCTGATCATCTGCTCGAGCGACAAGACGTTCCTGATGATCGACGCACTGCTGAGACAGCTAGACTCGGCCCAGCGGGTCGACCTGCTGGACGTGAAGCTCCTGCCGCTGAAAAACGCCGAGGCTGCTTCGCTGGCTGTGACGCTGCAGAATATGATCGACGCCCGGGTTCAGCGGCAAGCGTCGCTCGGACAGGTCGACTCCGAAGCCCTGCGCGTGCTGATCCTCGCCGATCCGCGAAGCAATAGCCTGATCGTGGGCGGCTCGGTCGAGAGCTTCATGCTGGTGAAGCAACTGGCCGAGCAACTCGACGGCGCCAGCCCGGCCCTGGGCGGGCGGATTCAACTGTACGCACTGAAGGAAGCCAACGCCGGCACGCTCAGCCAGACCCTGATCGAGTTGTTCGACAAGCGATACCAGGCGGCCCGCACGCCCGACGTGCAGCGGCAAAAGCCGATCATCGTGCCCGACCTGCGGACCAACTCGCTGCTGGTGGCGGCCAACCAGGACGACTCGGATGTGCTGAGCTCGCTGCTGGGCAAGCTGGACGTGCCGCAGGTTGACCCGGCGGTTCGGCTGGTTGTCATCCCGCTGAAAAACAACGACGCCGGCGTGGTCGGCCCGATGATCCAGAAGATGTTCGACGCGAGATTGGCGAGCATGACCGCGCCCGGAATGAAGGCCGTCCCGCAGGATCGCGTGGACGTGGCCATCGACGCGCTGTCGAACTCGCTGGTGATCTCGGCCAGCCGGACGAACCTGGAACTGATTGGCGGGCTGCTTGCTAAGGTCGACGTCGAGCCGCCGACCGAGAGCGGCATTGTGCGGATTTACGCCCTGATGAACTCCGACGCCGAACGAGTCCGGACGATGCTGGACGGGCTGTTCTCCAAGGGCCTCTACAAGCCGGGCATGCTGGCTGCGGGCTCGAACGCGGCGCTCCAGGCACGCGAAAAAGTTTCCCTGGTTACCGACATTCGCACCAATTCGCTGATCGTCTCGGCCAGCCGCGAAAACTTCGCCGTCATCGACGAGATCATCCGCAAGGTAGACGCTGCCGGCGACTTCGGCGAGATGGGCGACGTGCGAATCTTCACGATGAAACACGCCGATGCGACGAAGCTGTCCGACACGCTGCAAAAATTCTTCGACGCGAAACGCTCGTCCGAGCAGCAGACCGGCGCGTCGGGCCGATCGCTACAGGTTAGCATTGTCGCCGACGCCCGCACGAATACGTTGCTGGTAGCGGGCAGCCGAGAGAGCTTCCGAGCAGTCGAGGCGATGATCGATCGTCTGGACGGCGAGCAGCGATACGCCGGCGATTTTCAGGTGTTCTACCTGACCAAGGCGACGGCTGCGGCGATCCAGCCGATGATCCAGAGCCTGTTCGACAAGCGCGTGACGCGCGGCGAGACCAAAGACCCCGTCACGGTGATCGCCGATGCGAAGGTCAATGCATTGATCGTCGGGGCGGCGCCGCAAGACATGGAGATGGTGCGGATGCTGATCGCCCGGCTGGACATCGAGCAAGCAGCACGCGGGCGGACCGTGCAGGTGTACCCGCTGCACCAGGCCGACGCGACTGCTACGGCCAACACGATTCGCGGGCTGTACCAGTCGCAGGGCGTGCCCGACACGGCCTTGCCGGGCATTAGCGTGGACGAGCGAATCAACGCGATCGTCGTCGCCGGCGGTCAGGCCGACCAGGAATACATTGCCGACCTGATTCGCCAGCTCGATACCGAGACGGTCGCCCGCGTGACCGAGATCCGCGTATTCACCCTCGAATACGCCGACGCGACCGAACTGTCTAAGCTGCTGACCGAGGCGCTGACAAACAAGCCCAAGGCCATGACGGACGAAAGCCAGAGCCGCCAGAACATTCTGCAATTCGTCACGCAGCGCCAGGACGGCCGCCAGGTCATCGCCCGGGCACTGCAGGAAGGCGTGCTGATAACGCCCGACGCGCGGACGAATTCGCTGGTGGTCTCGGCGCCGTCGCAGTTCATGAACCTGCTGGACAGCCTCATTCGCAAACTCGATACGACCGTTTCCACCACGGCTCAGATCCGCGTGTTCACGCTGAATAACGCAGACTGCCAGCGGATGGGGCAGGTACTGACGGAACTGTTCCGCCTTCAGCAGTCGACGCCGAGCGACATGCGGTCGGTGAATTATACGCTGGCAGCATCCGGGCCTGACGGCAAAGCCGCGACGGTGAATATGGGCACGGTGGCCCAGCAGGCGCTGTCGGTCACGGTGGACGTGCGGACCAACAGCCTGCTTGTCGGCGGGACCGACGAGTACGTGGAACTTGTCGGCCGCGTTATCAACGAACTGGACTCGGTGCCCGCCCAGGAACGCGTAACGAAGGTTTACCACCTGCGAAACGCCAGGGCGCTGGACATTGAGGCGGCTCTTACGAGCTTCCTCGACCAGGAGCGGCAGCGGCTGACCAGCACGCTCGGGACGGATGGGCTCGGCGCGATTCAGCGTTTGCTCGAGCGCGAGGTGGCGGTCGTGGCCGTCAAATCGACCAACTCCCAGGGCAACGAGGTCGGCAGCACGCTGTTGATCTCGGCCAGTCCGCGATACTTCGAGACTATATACGAAGTGATCAACGAACTCGATCGGCCGCCAGCGCAGGTGCTGATCCAGGTGATGCTGGCCGAGGTGCAACTGGTCGACGAGACGGACCTGGGTATCGACTGGAACTTCAATGCAAGCATAGACGGGACGGAAATTGCCGGCGAAACAAACCTCGGCGTCGGCGCCAATATCGGCAATACAGGCTTCAATCTTCAGGTATCCAGCAGCGATCTGAACTTCTTCCTGCGGGCGCTGCAGGCGCAGGGACGGACGGAGATTCTCTCGCGGCCGCAAATTCTCGCAGCCGACAATGAGGAAGCCTTCATTCATATCGGCCAGGACGTTCCCTTCCTGACCGACGTTCGGATAAGCGAGGAAGGCACGACGCTGAGCACGGTTCAATACCGGGAGGTCGGCACGATTCTTCGAGTGCTGCCGCGGATCAGCGACGACGGAACCATCCGCTTGGAAGTGAACCCGGAGATCAGTTCGCTGAGCGAATCGACGATTCAGATTTCGCCCGGCCTGAATGCGACGATAATTAACCGACGAACCGCCAAAACCACGGTGACGGTGCAAGACGGCCAGACGATTATCATTGGCGGGCTGATCACCACCGAAGACTCCAAACGCGAGGATAAGGTTCCGATATTGGGTGACATTCCCGGCCTGGGCTGGCTGTTCAAGCGAAGCCGAATTGTCAAAAACCGCACCGAGTTGCTGATTATCCTCACGCCGCACGTGTTACGCACGGTCGAGCAGGCGGACCAGGAAACCACGCAGCAGTTTAGGGGTCTGAACCTTCTCGGCGAGATGGAAACGACCGACGTACTGAAACAAAAGGCCCTTCAGCCGATTCAGTCGGCCCGTGGTGTGAGCGAAACCCCTCGCGCTGGCGCGCCTGGGTTCGGGCGAGACAAGCCTGAATCGCTGGAATTGCTGCCTCGCCTGGAAGAGCAACGCAGCCTCGATCGGACCCAAAGGGAGTAGCTTCTTGAGATGTGTGCTGGTAATTCTGATGGCGTTGGCCGCCGCCTCTACGGGCTGTGTGCCTCAGGGGCAGTCTATTTCGATGCGTCGCCCGCCGCAGCCGGTCGATCAGATCGATCGGATCGAATTGTTTTCGTCGATCGCTGCGATCAACTTTGACAGTGAGCCCACCCCCGATGGCGTGCAGGTTCGCGTATTGCTGTACCAACTCTCCCAGCCGCACCCGGTCCTGGTTAACGGCACGTTGGATTTTCTACTGTTCGAGGGCAAGATCAGCATGGCGGAGTTCTCCGCAAGCAGGCCTTTTCGTCGCTGGCGGTTCGACGCTAATCGTCTTCGGCGTTACCTGGCCCGCAGCATGGTGGGCTGGGGCTACGCGATGGACCTTCGCTGGCCGGAACGGGCGCCTCGTGCTGGCAGGATAACACTGGTGGCGCGATACGAAAGCCCTCAGGGCCGGATCGTTCATTCCGACTTGCTGGTCGTGTCGATGGGCGGCAAGCAACGGGGTCTACAGTAATTATAAAAAGCCCTCAGGGCCGGATCGTTCATTCCGACTTGCTGGTCGTGTCGATGGGCGGCAAGCAAAAGCAACGATGACTTGGTTGGTGCTCGCGAAAAACATTTCCGGCCGATTCGTCCCAAAAAAACCGGGACTCATCAACCGGCTTTTCAATAACAACCCTTCGATCAGATGCTCATTTAAAAAAACCGCAAGGTACGATCGGAATCGCACCTCGCGGTTCGAATGGCGGCCGGCGTCGCTGCGTCCAATCCCAGCGACACCAAGAGCCGTCAAAGCGAGCAAGAGTAGCTGGCTAGCCAGTAGTTACCCTAGGCTAGTTACTGTTGCGGAGAAGCTTGCCCTGAATTGATCGATGGTGATCGAGACCAATCCGTCGGTACTGTCGTTGTCCCACGCCTGTCCGTCCCAACCCCACGGGTTGTAGACGGTCACCATCTTCTCGGCGTCCTGCATGAAGGTGTCCATGACGACGTAGGCATGCCCGCCGATGATCGGCGCATCCGGGTTTCCGAGCGTGCCGGCGGTGATGGCGTGGCCTTGCGCCAGGTGGTCGGTCAGATAGTCGTACATTTCAGTGCTGGATGTAATGCTGGTGGATTTCGTGTTGGTGTAATTGTTGCTCAGCATGCGAAGCTCGACGCTCATCCAACCGCCATTGATCGAATCGTAGCTGTTTTCAGCGAAGCGATAGAAGGTGAACGCTTTCTCGGCCAGTGCTACCCATATCTCATTTGTCACGCCAGTTCCGGCGTAGGCAAGCGAACCATTTGCTCGGATGGGCAGGTCCCCGTCCACCCTCAGGTAGACCTCCTGGCCGTTGTTGTAGAACCGCACTGCATACGTGCCGTCGCCAAGCGAGACGATCATCTGTTCCATGATATCCGGGTCGGCCTCGGCCAGCCCCGCCAGTGACGCCAGGAAGTAGCAATCGCCGATGTAGCCCTGGTCGATGTCGTTGTACTGCGCCCCGTCTGTGAACAACGGGTTGTCGGCGAAGTTCGCCCAGCCGGAGGCGGCTGAGGTGGCGAGCGGGTCACGCAAGTTCTGTCCGTTGACTTCCAGCGAGACAAAGTCGTCCGAAGCCTCGTTGTTGGACCATGGCTGGTAGAATTCGGAAATCAGGTGGACGGCGTTGATATTCTGTTCTGCAGCCGACGCGTCGGATACCGTGTCGCTTGAATCGCCCCAGAAGTTGTCGAGTCCGCCCTCGCCATGCATCGTATCGCTTCCACCGCCGACGGTCACCAGTATATCGTTGCCCGCTCCGGCGTAAATGACGGACTCGCCCATGCCAGCGTCATAGATCTTGTCGTTGCCTTCGCCGGCGTAGATCAGCCCCTCGGCCGTCAGATTGTTGGCCAGAGTGATAACGTCGTCGCCGTCGAAACTGTAAATCAGGATGCTGCTGAAATCACCCACTATCAGTTCGTTACCCAGTGCGGTGGTCAGCAGGATACCGTTGCCTGCATCGCTCAGCGTGATGACGTCGGCGCCGTTCGTGCCGAGTACTCGCAACTGGACTCCGCCCTCGATGTTGATCAATTCAGCAATGATTGTAGCACCGGCCTGGGGGGCTTGCGGTTCCGGCGCGGGCGCGGGCGCTGGCGCTGGATCTTCCTCAGGTTCGGGCTCTGGCTCGGGCTCGGGCGCTGGATCTTCCTCAGGTTCGGGTTCCGGCTCGGGCTCTGGCTCGGGCGCCGGTGCAGGCGCCGGCGTAGGAGCGGCCGGCGTGGTCAGGATCTTTATCCCGTACTTGCCGAACGTAAACGAATTGAAAGCCTCGGCCTTGAGATAGTACGTCTGGCCGGCAACCACATCGAAACCAACATAAGAGTTAGAATTCTGATCGTTGATGTCATCGTTCTGGGCGATTTCGTTGCCCTGGCTGTCGAGGATGGTCAGTAGGGTGTCGATGTTGCTTTTATGGCCCTTGGCGAACATATTTATCGACATTTGCCCGGTCATCGAAGCGGTGAACTTGAACATGTCGACATCGCTGAAATAGTTCACATCGCCGCGTCCTTTGCCTTTACCCTTTTTGTTGATCTTCAGTTTCTTGGCCAGGTCGGTAGTGTTGCTGATATCATCTTTCGGCTCACTGGTCATCGTAAGCGAAAATTCGCCGCTGGTGCCCGAGACACCTTTGGCCAGGACGTAATAGACCTGGCCGGGCTTGATCCTCAGCTTTACGCGACTGTCCCTGATGTCCTTTGAAGCGTTGTCGTTCTTTTTCTTGCGTTTATATTTTTCGTTGTAGACTTCCAGGTAGGAATCCAGGCCTCCGCTAATCCCCTTCATGTCGATATAGAATTTGCCCTTGGCCGGGGCGGTAAAGCGATACATCATTTCTTCGCCGTCCTGAAGGTGTCCGCCGTCGACGTTGATCGAACCGTTAGGGTTGACGTTGACGACATTGGCCGAGTCGAATATCGCGTCGAGCGGATTGCCGCTGAGCAATAACCGCGGTTCGAGAGCTTCAAGGCCTACTACGTTATTATCGTTGCGGCTCATCATTCACCTCAGAGAAACCTTTCCATCAATTTAAAGACCGCCTCTGAGGCAGCGCAATGTCCGAGTTGCGTATTATCGCATCTCCCGCCAGAAGGAAATTAGGATTCATTCTATCCCCATGCAAATCGTAAAAAAGCAAAAGATGCGAAGGTGTTATGAGAGGTGGAGCTAAGTGTAAACGCTTGTTATGCAGGATATAAAGATGGCTGGCCGGCCTTAGTGTACATAGGGTGGACACCCATGCTCCAGTTAAGCCTTAACGAACTAACGGAAGAGTATGGTCGCGGAGGCATGGAGTGCATGGTTCTTGCTCGGCGAGGTTCCGCGCGGCCGTCCTTGGGGGTGCATCGGGCTCTCGCCCATGCCCTGGGGAGAGAGCCCGGCTGAGACATGAAGGATAGTCAGAAGGATGGGCCAGTAACGAAAAGCGCGCAGTTTGGCCGTAAAACGCGCAAAAGTGCGTGGGAAAATAAAAAAAACTTCTCCAGGCCAGCCAAGCACTACGCCAAATCGCATGCGGAGTTTGGTGCCATTTGCGCGCGCAAACGGCACCTCGAGGGGTAAGGGTAGAGGGCGCGATACACGCGGCCCAAAGGTAAGAGCCTATCGAGAGAACCGCACAGACAGGCTCAAAAGGAGATGAGATGCCTTCGTACAAGCAACTGCTGGAACTGATCCAAAAAAACAAATCGCCCGAGGAAATCCATCGGATCATGCCGATGCGCCCCAGCCACTGGCGTCGCATGCTTTGGGGCAAGCGGTTTCGAGACGCACTGCAAACACAGGAGGACATAGCGGCTGCTATTGCGACTCATCGAATCGCGGCCGGCACGAACGAGGCGACCGATCGACTGGTCGAACTGATGCAATCGCAAAACGCAGAGACGGCCCGCAAAGCATGCATGTCGCTTTTAAGCGAAGGGCTTCGCATCACGGCCGAGGCCGACGAAAGGGCCGACGAAAAGGCCGCCACCAGGCCCAGCGAAGTAACCGCACCCTGGAAACTTTTGCGCCCTCTGGAAGGCCAGGACCAAACGACGGAACAAATCGAGCAGGGCGATGAGATGACGCAAAGGTTGTCATGAAAACTGTAATAGTATTATATAAAGACAGATGCTTCGGCATGGGCCAGTGCGTTTCCGCACGGGCTCGCGCCGTCGCGAACGGCCTGAGACGGTTTCGCACGGTTTTGTACGTTGTTGAACATTTTCGTTCTATTACGCGCGTATTGTTGCGTAAGCGAAAGGTATTGCGCACAATAACAGCAGATGCTCGCTTTTGGCGGCATCGAGCGTACCGAAGCGCTCGCGACCACTCGTTTCGAGGCGGAAAACGCAGACGTTTTCAACCTCTCGTGGTCGATAAGATCAATCGGTACATGACAGTGGAACCATTGCAGGCCCAGGACGGCCTCTTCGACAAACGAAGCCCTATGAAAACACGATACGATATTACGGTTCTGACGCTATTGATCATTGCGATAGTAACTCTGGCAGGTTGCGTTCGACCTGGCGATCTGGACCCGAGCGTGCTGGGACGGTATCAGCGCGAAATGGGTACCCGAGCGCCGGCCCAACGAAGCTCCGAGCAATTGGCGCCGTACTTGCCCGGCGAAGCCACCAAGCCACCGCTGAAAAAAGCCCTCGATGAACAGAGCGGGCTAACGCGCATCTTCCTTAGCCTGGAAGACGCCGTGATGCGCGGCCTGGCCAACAGCCTCGATATCCGAGTGGTGAGTTATGACCCGTCCATCAGCTACGAGGAAATGGTCAAGGCTGCTGCGGAGTTTGACTATGTTGTTTTCGGTGGTTTCTCCTACGAAAATATGAATGAAAACGTGAGGGTCGTTCCGACTGCTTTTCAGGAAGAGGTGGCCGATAAAAGTTCGTCGCGAAGCTGGCAGGTTGGACTTCGCCAGAAGACAATCACCGGTGCGACATGGGCGGTGAGTTGGGATCTGATCCGGTCTTACAAGGATCCGGCAATCGCTCAGGGTACGAGCTTCCACAAATCCTGGGACAATCGCGTCAGCTTCGAGATCACCCAGCCGCTGCTGCGTGACGCCGGGCCCGAATTCAATCTCGCCCGACTGCGAGTGGCGCGGCTGGATTATCGCATCTCGATGGCAGCATTTCGCGATGACGTTCAACGCAATATCACAGAGATCATCTCGTTGTACTGGAGGCTGATCCAGTCGCGACGAGATCGGGTGATTCAGCGAGAACTGCTCGACCGCACGATCGAAACCTATGAGCGCACCAAGAAGCGGAAGCTGGTCGATGCGACTGATGTTGAAGTCAAGCAGGCCGAGGCTGCCGTCGAAAGTCGCCGCGCCATATTGATCCGATCGCTCAAGACAATCTATGACGTGCAGCAGGAACTTAGCCGGCGTATCGGCGACAAACAACTCAACGCATTGAGCGATTATGAAATCGTGCCGACCAGCCCGATGAGTACTGACCCGGTGCAAATCAACGAGGCCGACCAGTTGCTTACGGCGCTGCGATTCAGCCCCATTCTCGAGCAGGTCCGGCTGGCGATCGATCGGTCGAATATCACCGTCAAGATAGCCGAGAACCAGACCCTGCCACGGCTGGACCTGACCTCTACGATAACGACTCAGGGTGTCGGGCGACATGTGAATGATGCTTCCAGCGACATGGCTTCCTTCGACTATGTCAGCCAGACCATCGCGATCGAATTCGAGTATCCGATCGGCAACCGCGAGCGCACCGCCGACCTGCGCCGCGCCAAACAGGATCGCATGAAAGCGATCACTCAGTATCAAAACACCGCCGACGTGCTGGCTGTGCAGATCCGCGATCAGATCCGAGAAATTCAAACCTCTTTCGACGAATACGAGGCACAGCGACGGGCGGTTGCGGCGAGCCAGGCTGAGCTCGAAGCGCTGGAAGCCACCGAAGAACTTCGCCGCCTGACGCCGGAGTTTATGCAAGTCAAGCTGAGCGCCCAGCTTCGCCTGGCGATCGCTGAGCGAGCGGAACTCGCCGCGATGGTGAACTACAATATTGCCCAGGTCTCACTGGCGCGGATTACCGGTACGGTTCCAGAAATGCACCAGGTGCAGATCGCCTTGCCTTACGTGCTGGGCGAAGGCGACTGGCCGATCACCCCAACTGGCGAAATCAACGCGACAGCCACCAAGCCATGATCGAACAGTGGGGAACCATATCTTGGAGGACGTGCGTGCGAACCGGCGCGGCTGGAATGTCCGGCTTATAGTAACATTTTTTCAAATGAGGACGATCTTGTCTGCAGAGAAACAGGACCATGGTTATAACCGCAGTATATACAAAGTATAATCGTTCCGGTTGCCGAACAAATGGCTTTAAGGCCGCTGTCGAAAATTTCCGATTTCTTTTCCGACAGTGCCATAAGGCTGTCACCGGCATAGTGCATAAGGACTGTCAAGGATGAGCATTAGTCGCATATACAGGTTGTTACGACTGATCACCTTGCTTCAAGGACGCCGCCGGCACACTGTAGAAGACCTGGTCATGGAACTGGAAGTGAGCCGGCGGACTATATTCAGGGATTTGAATATGTTAGAGATGGCCCACATCCCATATTACTACGACGCCGACAAGGGCGGCTATCAGATCAGTAGCCATTTCTTTCTGCCTCCGATCAACCTGACGATCACCGAGGCGCTGGCGATGCTGGTGCTGACCGGGCGAATGCGCGGCGCCAATAATCTTCCGCTGCTGTCACACGGGACGCGGGCTGCGGTCAAACTCGAAAGCGCCTTGCCCAAAGCGATCCGCGACCATGTCGGAAGCATAATAGATCGGCTGAGCCTGACGATGGGGCCGATGGCGAACCATGACGGCCTCGACGCGACATTCGAACGACTCACCGGCGCCGTAGCGCGGCAGTGCGTGTGCAAGCTGAAATATCAGAGCTTCTATGAAGGCGAGCAAATCGCCACGACTGTTCGCCCGTTGCGGCTGGTGTTTGTTCGTCGGGCGTGGTATCTGTTGGCCTACTCGGCGATGCACGAGGAAATTCGCACGTTCAAACTTTCGCGAATCGAGAAGCTTACCGTCACGTCTCGGCATTTCAGCACGCCGAAGGACGTTGACCTTGGCGAGTATTTCGGCCAGGCCTGGTCCATGATCCCAGAGGGCAAGCTCTACGACATTCATTTGCATTTCTCGCCGAAGGTTGCAGGCAACGTCGCCGAAGTGCATTGGCATTCGAGCCAGCGGGTCGAACGGAACGACGACGGCTCGGCCGAGTATTTCGTCCAGGTGGACGGACTTGGCGAGATCGCATGGTGGGTTCTCGGCTATGGCGACCAGGCTGAGGTGATCGCCCCGGCCGCATTGCGAAAGCGCGTTGCCACTGCCGCCGCTGCGGTCGTTCGCAAGTATCGCAAGGAGGCGAACTGACCATGCGTGCATTGGTGCAGCGAGTGTCCTTGGCCGAGGTGAGCGTAAACGGCGAGGCGGTCGGCGAGATCGACCATGGCCTGCTGGTATACCTCGGTATCGGCGTGGCCGACGGCCCCGACGACGCCCGGCCGCTGGCCGAGAAGATCGCCAACCTGCGGATATTCGAAGACGATCAGGGCAAACTGAATTTATCCGTCCGGGACGCCAGGGGGGGCGTTCTGGCGGTTTCAAATTTCACGTTGATGGCGGACACACGCAAGGGCCGACGCCCGTCGTTTGTAGCTGCTGCGCCCGCCGACACTGCCAGGCCGCTGTACGAGGCGTTCATCAACGAACTGGCCTCGCTCGGCTGCCGCGTCGCCCAAGGCGCGTTTGGCGAGCACATGGACATTCGCAGTATTGCCGACGGGCCGGTGAACCTGGTGGTGGACTTTCCGCCTTCGCCGCCGGCTGCATCTGACTGACAAGTGCAATTGGTATATGGCTCATCGATGGATTCGGTATCTGTTTAATTGAGACCGACCCCCGACCCGCCGGTTCGTCGATGGGCCACCTTTTTTTGCTCCACATTATCGAATTGCTCGGCCATAGAATCATTATGGTAAACCCTTGACGTTCGAATGCCGATTGACTACTGTATCCGACCCGAAGTTGGGAGTGTGCCCGAGTGGACAAAGGGAGCAGACTGTAAATCTGCCGGCGACGCCTTCGGTGGTTCGAATCCACCCGCTCCCATCGGTAAAGGCGAGTCATCCGACTCGCCTTTTTGCATTTCTCCAGGTACCGTCTTCGATATATCTTACGGGCCGGAGGCAGGGCTTGTGATCTATCCATAGGGCTGGCGCCGAACGCTTTGGCTGGTCATTATAGCTATATTCTCATGACTTCACTTCGTCGCTTCATTACAATACGGATTGGCCGATGCAATTCGTAGATATGTGGCGAACCAGGAGTCATACCATGACAAAACCTTATATGCCCGTGACCAAACCTTATGTATCCATGACCAAACCGTATATACCCGTCGCGATGTGTTTGCTCGTCTGTCTGCTTGCGGTGTCGCCTGCCTCTGCGGGCGATTGGCCGATGTGGCGAGGCACGGCCAGCCGCTCGGCGGCCGTTGACGGCGAACTTCCCGCCAAGATGCACCTGCAATGGGTTCGCGAGTTTCCACAGTTGACGCCCGCATGGTCCGGCGAGTTGGATATCAATTTCGACGCGACCTACGAGCCCATCGTCATCGGCAAGCTGTTGGTGGTCGGCTCGTCGCGGAACGATTCCGTCTCCGCCTACGACACTCGCACCGGCGAACACAAGTGGACGTTCCACGCAGGCGGCCCGGTGCGTTTCGCCCCGGTGGCAGCCAATGGCAAAATATACTTTGCCAGCGACGACGGCCGGCTGTATTGCATCACCGCGGCCGACGGCGAGTTGGTCTGGAAGTTCGACGGCGCACTGGCCGACAATAAATCGCTCGGCAACGGCAGGTTGATCTCGGCCTGGCCTGCACGGGGCGGGCCTGTGCAGGCCGACGGCAAGGTTTACTTCGCGTCCGGCATCTGGCCGTTCATGGGCGTCAGCATCTACGCAATCGACGCCGAAACGGGCAAGACCGTCTGGATCAATGACAGCAGCGACTTTCTGTTCAGCTCCGACCAGTTCGTCTGGGCGAGAAACGAGTGGGTTCCGTCGGCTGACGGCGTCTCGCCGCAGGGATACCTGGTGGCGACCAAGAATCGCCTGCTCGTTCCGTGCGGCCGCAGCAAACCGGCCGTCTTCGATCGCCACACCGGTCGCCTGCTTTACGCCCACAGCGGGGGCAAGGGCCGACACACTTCCATGATCGCCGCGACCGAGGAATACTTCTTCGCGCACAGCAAGCAGTACGATCTGGAAACGGGCGAGGGCGCCAGATCCGCGACCTTCATTCCGCAATTGCGAGATTTGTCGAACGGCGTGTTCACAGAGGATGCGATTTATATCGGCGGGGTCTCTGTTATCGACGTGAGCAATGCGGGGATTGTCGAGAAAACCAAGCCGGCCAAAAAAAAGAAGCCCTTCGTGCCGAAGGCGAAGGACATCGAGGCCGAGCGGGTCGAGAAGCTGGCCAGGAATACGCACCACTGGAAAGCTGCGGTCCCGAGCTACTGGAGCAGAAGGTTCGCCAGATCCAGCACAAGCCGCACCCGCAAGTTCAAGAAGCTCTGGTCGAGTTCTGCCGGCAAGGGCATGACGGTTCGCATCAAGGCTGGCGGCCATCTGTATTTCGCCGGGCCTGGCGCCGTCGCTGCGATGAAAATACCGAGCGGGCGTAAGAAACCGCCCGTCTCATGGCGGGCCAAGATCGAAGGAAACCCCACAACCCTCCTTGCCGCCGACGATCGTCTGTTCGTGGTGACCGATGGTGGCAAGCTTTACTGTTTCGGCGGAGAGAAAGTCGCCCAGCCGAAAACCCACGCGCCCAAGGCGGCCGAGATTGCTAGGCCGAAGGATCAGTGGGCGAAAAAGGCGGGCAAGATACTCGCCCAAACGAAAGTTACGCAAGGCTATTGCCTCGTTCTCGGTGCGGGCACGGGCAGGCTGGCCGAGGAACTGGTTCGCCAGAGCAAGCTCAACGTAATTGTGATCGATGCGGATGCGGCGAAGATCGATTCGCTTCGCAGGCGGTGGGACGCGGCCGGGCTTTACGGCGAGCGACTTTCCGCCATCGCAGCCGATCCGCTGAAGGCGGGCCTGCCGCCATACTTTGCCAGCCTGATCGTCTCGGAAGATGCGAAGGTGGCAGGCTTGGGAAATACTAAGGGAGCGTTTGAGAAGGTCGAGCTCTTCCTTCAGCCGAACGGTGGCGTGCTGTGTCTGAGCGATCCGCTCGCTAATCTGGTTGGCCAAGCCGAGAAGGTGGCGGATGAGCCCTTATTTATTCGTCGCCGAGAAGCCCTGGCCGGGGCCGACAGTTGGACGCACGAGCACGCCAACGCAGGCAACACGCGGAGCACGGCCGACAAGCTCGCCAAGCCTCCGCTGGGTGTGCTTTGGTTCGGCGGGCAATCCAGCGTGCAGGCCATCGCACACAAAAAGCCGTTCAATTCCACGCCCCGCATAGCAGGCGGGCGGATGTACATCGACGGCGACAACATGCTGCACGCGTTCGACGCCTATACAGGGCGACTGCTCTGGAATGTGGAGTTCGCCGACCGCCTCCAGCCGAAACGAACGCACATGGTGACGATGGCCGACGCGGTCTACGTTGTGGACGGGGCTAAGCTGCTGGCGTTGAATGCTGAAACTGGTCAGCCGCTATGGGAGCGGTCGCTGGAAGCCCCGGCCGAGTGGGGCGATCTTCACGTTTACGAAGACCTGCTGATCGTGCCTCGCGGTGAGGTGCTGGTGGCGATGGACCGCAGCACCGGCCAGGATCGATGGACGCGCGACGAGGCCCGCCCGCTGTCGGTGGCGATCGGTAACGGTCGGCTGTTCTGCGTGGAGTCCTCGGCCCCGCCGGCAGACGAGTCGCAGCGGCGAGGCGACGCGCCCGGCAAGCCCCTGCTGATCGCGCTGAACGTGCGCGACGGGTCGGAGATCTGGCGGAACACCGAAGGTCACGGCCCGCAGCTCGGCTACAGCGAGCGTCACGACGTGCTGCTGGTCGCCGACGTGGTTGCCTATCGCGGCAAGGACGGCGAGAAACTCTGGGGCGTGGCCAGCCTTCGCACCCCCAAACGTCCCAGCGTGATTGTAGACAAGATGATTTTCCAGGATTCGCAGCGCCGCAAGATGTTCCGGCCGATCAATTTGCTGACCGGCGAGGAAATGACGCGGACCGACCCGTGGACCGGCGAGCAGGCTCCCTGGCAATTCAGCCGATCGCACGGCTGCGGGGGGCTTCTGGGCAATGAAAATATGCTTACCTTCCGATCTAGCTCGGCTGCCTATTACGACTTGAACAGCAAGAGCGGCACGACTAATTTCGGCGGTTTTCGTTCCGGCTGCGTGCCGAACCTGGTCGCGGCTGATGGCATCCTCAACGCACCCACGAACATCAAGGGCTGCACGTGCAACTGGCCGATCCGCACTTCGATGGCGTTGATCCACATGCCGCAACTGGAATCGTGGGCTACCTATTCTACCTACGGCTGGCTGGATGAGCCCGGCCCGGCGGGCGCGGTTCGTCGGCTGGGGCTGAACTTCGGCGCTCCCGGTGATCGCAATATTCCCGGCAGCACGCTCTGGGTGGACTATCCCAGCGTTGGCGGGCCATCGCCCGAGGTGAAAATCCGCACCACGCCCGAATCGCCCGAGACGTTCCGCCATCATTCTCTGCGAATGGAAGGCGGGGGGCTCAAGTGGGTGGCTGCATCGGGCCTCAAGGGCGTCGAAACGCTTACCGTCACACTGGACGAGTCGCCCACGGCGCCTCGGCGGTTCACCGTCAGGCTGCATTTCGCCGAGCCCGAGCTAATCGCGCCCGCCCGGCGCGTATTTGATATCAGCCTGCAAGGCCGACGCGTGGTACAATCGTTGGACGTTGTGAAAGAGGCCGGCTCCCCGCGAAGGGCGCTGGTGAAGGAATTCAAGGGCGTGGAAGTCAGCGGCGACCTGACGGTGGCACTGAAAGCGGCGGCCGGCTCGATGCCGACAATCCTTTGCGGCCTGGAAGTTATCGAAGAAAACCCGAAGCAGGAAAAATGATGAGCGATTCGGAAAAAGTACGAGATGGTTCGGTCGCCCTGGTGGCGTTTGGGGGCAATGTGATTTTGCCGTCGGGCGGCAAGGGCACGATCGAAGAGCAAGAGGCCAACGCACGCGATATGTGCAGTCGCCTGGTGACCGTGCTGGAACGTGGCTACGAGCTGGTGGTCACGCACGGCAACGGCCCGCAGGTGGGCAATTTGATGATCCGCGACGAACTGGCCCGCGAAGTCATGCCCACCATGCCGCTCGACGTCCTGGTCGCCCAGACCGAAGGCTCGATCGGATACGTCCTTCAGCAGGAGCTGCTCAACCAGCTTCGCGCCAATGACATCGGCAAATACGTCGTGACTATGATCACGCAGGTGCTGGTCGACCGGGACGACCCCGCTTTCGCAGAGCCCACCAAGCCCGTCGGGCCTTTCTACACCGAGGCAGAAGCCAAGGCGCTTCAAGAGAAATTTGATAACTGGCAGATGGTGGAAGATTCCGGCCGGGGCTATCGCCGCATCGTGCCCAGCCCCATGCCGCAACGAATCATCCAGAGCAAAATGATCCGTTCGCTTGTGTACGGCGGCAATGTAGTGCTGGCGCTTGGCGGCGGCGGCGTGCCGATGACCAAGGACGGCGACGGTAAATATGTCGGCGTCGAGGCCGTGATCGATAAGGATCTGTCCAGTGCGATGCTGGCTACGCAGATCAAGGCCGACGTGTTTATCATTCTGACCGGCGTCGAGAAGATCTGCCTGAATTACGGCAAGTCGGACGAGCAGGGCATATCGGAAATGACTTCGGCTGAGGCTCGCGAGTATCTGGAGGCGGGGCAATTTCCGCCGGGCAGCATGGGTCCGAAAGTCACCGCGGCGCTGATGTATCTGGAGGATGGCGGACGAGAGGTGATAATCACCAATCCCGATAACCTCGATGCGGCGATGCGAGGCGAGGCCGGCACGCGAATCATCTGGAAATAGAGCGGCTTTTCTAATGAGTGCCTGTGCGTACGATTTGCTCGCCCTACGAATAATCGTGATCGGAGTCCACGGGACCTCCCATGAGTGATCCGAGCCTGCAGCGACAATACTGGCGATTCTACTGGCCGCTATCGGTGACCGGTCTTGCGATGCTGCTGGCCCGCCAGTTCCAGAACGGCGCACTGGCTCGTTACCCCGACGCTGTTCACGAACTGGCGACGTTCGCTTTCGCCTCCAGCATGTTCTGGCTGTTCAATGCGACCCTCATCTTCGTGCCCCAAATGGCGAATATCCTGGCGCGAAGTCGTCGCGGCCGGCGGGTCTGCTTTCGCTTTACCCTGGGCGTTTCGCTGTTGCTGACCGGGGGCTTGACTGCAATCGCACTGACGCGGTCGGGCTCGGATCTGCTGCGACTGATGTACGACATCGAGGGGAAAACGCTGGCCGACGTAATGCGGTATCTACGCTATTTTCTGCTGCTGCCGTTGGTCAACGGGTTGCGACATTATTACGTCGGCTTGCTGGTGCAGGCCCGGCGGACTGGCTGGGTGACGCTGATGAATATGTTCTACCTGGCGATCGTAATCGCAACGCTGTTGTTCGGTTTCCAGGCCGGCTGGGGTGCGGTCAAAACACTGGCCCTCGCCCAGGTTGGCAGCGGGGTGGTGCACCTGTTAATTTCGTTCGTGCTGAATAAGATACTGTACCACTCGCCGGAAGTGCCAGAACACGAAGACCTCACCTACGGCCAGGCGCTGCGGTTCTTCTGGCCGGTCGCTACCACGAGCACAATGTTCGCTCTCAGCAGGCCGATTTTATATTCGTTCGTCTCGCGGATGCCGAACAGCGATCCGATCATCGCGGCGCTGCGGGTTGCATTCGATTTCGCGATGATCTTCCATGCTCCGATGAACCAGTTTCGCAATCTCTTCGTGACGTTCGGGCGGGCGGACCTGGCTGGCATCCGACGATTTATGGTCCGCATGATGCTTTCGGTTACGGTGCTGATGGCGATCGTCGCCGTCACGCCTATCGGGGCGATGATTTTCAGCAAACTGTTGAGCATCGAAGATTCGCTGCTGGCCATGGCCAACAGTGTAGTGATCCTGCTGTGTGGCCTGCCGTTGCTCGTGTCCATACGAAACTATTTCCACGGCCTGTCGATGATCGACCGCCGCACCGGGCCCATGGCGGTCGGTGCGATCTGTCGCAACGTCAGCATCTATGCACTGTCGGCCGGGCTGTACGCATGGGGCTGGCTGGACCACGTCGCGGCGACGGTCGTGCTGCTGATGGGCTTCGTGACCGAGACGACCGTCGTGGTCCTGTTTTACCTGCGACAGCGTAACGATAATGAATAACCAGTCATTGCTTTGTTTTTGCGGCTTGGGTGAGTAGACTTTTGTTCGCACGGATACTTTTGTCGGAGTGAATGTAATGGAGTGCACGCCTAGGCGGCCTGGCCGCGGATTTACATTGGTCGAACTACTGATCGTCATCGCGATCATCTCCCTGCTGGTAACGATCATCATGCCTTCTCTGGCCAAGGCGAAGGAACTCGCCCGCCAGGCGACCTGCCTGTCGCACACCCGCAGCCAGTTGCAGGCGATTCACCTGTTCGCATCCGAGCGGGATCAGCGGATTCCAGCCGGGCCGGACTTTCCGATGATGATCCCCGGCGGCCCGCCCGGCCCGCCGATGAACACCGTCGCCAGCAATCTGGTCTGGGTCGGTTCGGCGCAGATGACCAATGCCCACGGCGTGCTGATAACCGACGGGTACATAATCGCCGAGGCGATGTTTTGCCCCGACGACGATTCAGCCGATCCGATCGAAGAACTCGCAAAGATCAAGCAAAGGGTGCCGACCGAAGCTTATTGCTCGTATCTTTATCGCCAGTACGACGGGCAGGGCGGTGGGGTGCAGACGCGGCTGGACAATCTGGGCGACAACTCGAACGGTGCGCCGGTGACGGCCTTGCTGATGGATATGAACTCCCGCCTGCCGATCGCTCCGACGCGGACGAATCATCGCGGCCTAAGGGTGTCGGTAGGCTTCGCAGCCGGCAACGTGCGAATGATCGACACGCCCAACGAAGAACTCTCACTGCGGTGGGGCGATGTCGTGGACATTTTCGGCCGGCTTGATGAGATCCTCGAATACGCAGACCGCCTCGGCCGATAGCGATGTTTGCCCACTCTGCGGCGTCTGCATCCTTGAGTTGTAGGGCATGCAACTTCTTGCACTCGGATTGTTTCTTATGAGCGATTATTGGCAGAGTTCCGTCTTGCATTGATTGGATGTACTAGCCGCGAACGTGAGTGAGCGGTTTTTCCAATGAGTGCCTCAGCCGGCGGATTTTTTTCATTCGTGTCATTCGTGGACAGTGAGTTTTAAGAAGAAAAAAAACATGGCCATGCAAGCGTGGGCCATGGCACCCATCCCTAGCGTTTCTTCTCAAATTCGTATCATTCGTCCTTCGACAAGCTCAGGATAAATAGTTCGTGGACAATGTTTTTGTTGTTCTCTGCGGTCTCCGCGAGCTCTGCGGTTCATGTATTTTGTAAGGCCGTTTCATTCATAGACGAAAAACCGGGCCGGTCGATAGCGAATATCGGCCGGCCCACTTTTTACACAAGAATATTCAGAGTCAGTCTTCTTCGTAATCCGGCAGCACCAAGTCCGGCAGTCGAAGGTAATGCGCCTCGATGACGAACTCCGTATTGCAGATTTCGTCCATGGCTGCTTTGCCGGGCTCGCTGTCGAGGTTAATGCCAACGATCGCGCGAGGCGGGTCGAGTTTGCGGGCGAAGGTCATGTCCGCAATGTTCACGTCGTTGCGACCGAGGATCGAGCCGTAATGGCCGACCACGCCGGGCTTATCATCATTGTGGATAATCAGCACATGGCCTTCAGGCTTGAGCTCCATGCGGAACCCGTCAAGCGACAGTATCCGCGGGAAGCGATGGCCGAAAATCACACCCTTGATCGAACGCTTGGCCTGGTCGGTGTGGATCGTCACCTCCACCATGTTAGTGAACTCCTTGACCTTCGAGGTGGTGATCTGCTCGATCTCCACGCCGCGTTGCTCGGCCAAAACAGGCGCGTTGATCACGTTGATCGGCTGATCCATGTGCGGCTGGAGCAGTCCGACCAGCAGGTGCGTGGTAAGCGGGGCGATGTTCATCTCGGCGATCTGCCCGCGGTAGATGACTTCTACCTTGCTCATCGCACCGGGCGTTATCGCCGTAAGAATCTGGCCTATTCGCGACACCAGTTCGACATACGGGCGAAGTGCAGCCGGCAGCGCCTTGTCGAACCCAGGCGCGTTGATCGCGTTGCGAACCTGCCCGCCTCGAAGCGCTTCGACCATCTGCTGGGCTGCGTCGATCGCCACCTGCTCCTGCGCCTCGGCCGTCGATGCGCCAAGGTGAGGCACGCTCAGCACGTTGGGGTGCTGGATGAGTGCCTGCTCGGCCTGACTTTCGGGCGGCTCGGCCGTCCACACGTCGATGGCCAGTCCGGCGATTTGCCCGGACTCTATCGCCGCCAAGGCTGCTGCGGGGTCGATAATCCCGCCGCGAGCTGCGTTGATCACGCGGGCGGATGGCTTCATCAGTGCGAATTGTTTCTCGCCGATCATGCTGGTCGTCTCGGCTGTCTTGGGCACGTGGACCGTGATGTAGTCGGCCCGCTTGCACAGCTCGTTGATGTCCTTGACCATCTCGACCGTCTCGTTCGGCGAGCCGGCGAAGAACGGGTCGAAACCCAGCACGCGCATCTCCAGCCCGGCGGCTCTGCTGGCCACGGCCTGGCCGATGCGACCCATGCCGATCACGCCAATCGTCTTGCCCGCCAGTTGCGTACCGCTGAACGCCTTGCGATTCCACTCGCCACTCTTCAGCGATGCGTTGGCCGGCGCGATTTTTCGCGAAAGGCTCAGCATCAGCGTGATGGTAAGCTCGGCCGTGCTCAG
>SDBT01002564.1_pt1 | contig 31996 bp, 29 predicted proteins | sample 2277101 | NCBI WGS metagenome assembly SDBT01 (sample SAMN10404973, study PRJNA504765) | marine sediment metagenome | isolation source: marine sediment core GS10_PC15, 103 cmbsf | place: Arctic Ocean: Southern Knipovich Ridge | collected 2010 | reverse complement strand
TTGTCCAAAGACGGTAACTAAATTATATTGTTCAGAGAATCAACTAGAATCATTAAAACATTGTCCAGAGACAGTAACTGATTTATATTGTGGTACTAATCAACTAGAATCATTGGAACATTGTCCGAAGACAGTTACCAAATTAGATTGTTCAGATAATAAACTACGGGGATTAGAACATTGTCCGAAGACAGTAATTGAATTAATTTGTTGGGATAATAAACTACCATATGAGAATAATATTGAAGCATTAAGAGTATGGAAATTTATGTTAGGAATAAGGATAGTTAGAAGGGTAATATTTGGTAAATATATAGAGGATATGCTATGGAAACCTGGAGGTGTAAGATATAGGATGGGATGGAGAGAAATAGAAGAGATTATACCATCCTCTTCAGAGGGAAAAAAATGATTACACTACTCAATTTACTAAAAAATTGAGTAATATTACTGTTGTACGTACGTATAGTCTCCTGGAAGAGGGATACGTTGTCGAGAATAGTCAGAACGAGAAGTATTATCCCATGTCATATATTGTCTAGTTACAGGATTAAACGCTATATTTTGAACTTTGGTAAGACGTGATGGTTTATTAGGAGGTATTTTTGACCAAATAGTAAGAAAAATAAATGATACGATGATAGTAACAAGCAGGACACTTGAGAGGGCAAAAAGCGATTTATTAGCCATTGTTTCTGAATACTAGAAGTGGTTTCACACTATATATATACAATTTACAGACACATTAAGATAATGGTTTGTAACTAACTATCAGATGAATTTATAGACTGTTTTAAAGTTATTTCATACTTGAGATAATCATTTTCAAACTCATACTTAGCTACACTGTATGAATCATACAGTTGCAATTTCTCAGGATTTATAAGTGGTGGGCTACCCAACTGTAGCTCTGCAACTCGCTTAGAAATTACAGCTGCTCGTTGAAATTTTTGTAATTCGAAATGATCATCCATATCTACCAGATAAGTCGTTATCTTATCTGTGTTAACTTTTAGATTTAATTTTGTGAGGATTTTCTAGTAGTTGGCATCGCAACAATAGCTGTTCCCATCGTCAGCATCAACTCTTAATTGATCAGAACCACATCTGTAGTTAATTGGATCCGAAAGTTGATAGCAAGTTTGTGTAGTCTGTGGATAAGTATAATATGGGTAATACCCTCCTAGATAGTAAGGATAACTACTGAAACGTCTACGAAATCTTCGTCGCCAGGGACGAAATCCCCTTCCACCCCTACCTCTACGTCGCATACCTCCACCCCGTCGACCACCACCACCCCGTCGACCACCACCTCTGCCACCACCACCACCCCGTCGACCACCACCTCTGCCACCACCACCCCGTCGACCACCACCTCGACCACCACCACCCCGACGACCACCACCGCCTCGACCACCACCGCCACCACTAATGCGAAATCCTTCCAGTAATCCTCCAGGACAAGAAAGAGAATGTAGCATCATGTTAGTATCTCCATCCTCGTCTTCGCTTTCTTCATCATCACTTTCATCGTCTTCGCTTTCATCGTCTTCGCTTTCATCCTCTTCCTGAGTATTAGGGAAATAACCTAGTTCGGGAACAGAATAGTGTTGTTCTGATTTTTTTCTATTATTATACAACCACCAGATCAATAAAATAGCTATAATTGCTATGATACCAACAGTAAACCAATTAGTCTTTTTCTTTTCTTTGGCCATTATTACACAAATAATGTAGTGATCATTGTATATAAAAAATACAAATACTCAATACAATTCAGTAAAATTTCTAATTTGAAAAGAAACTAGTTAAACTATGAGTATGACATCAACTAACCATAAACTTAAATAAGAACACAAATTTTGTTTATCTATAAAAATGACAACAAAACCACCTTCTGATGATCTAACCGATTCTTTGGATGAACTTCCAACTAGTCCTGTTGATGATAATAATGATATAGCAGATAAAAGCCTAAAACAACTTGAGACAGTTGTTAATATACAAAAACGTCAGAAAATGGGACTTACAGCTAAGGAAGTAGGGTACGCTACAATTTTATTCATATTTTTAACACTACCTGTAACAGATAAATTGCTAGCTATGGTAGCTCCGTCAACTGAAGATAGTATAGTTATTAGAACAGCATTAAAGGGAGCGACATTTTTTGTACTACTTTATCTAATTGTTCATCCATGGAATAAGTAGAAAATTCTTAGTTAATACTTTTAACTAAGTAATATCTAAAGTGTGGTTAGCGTGCCATATAAATGTACACAGTATGTGTATCTGGCAATTTATGCGCTATTTTATTATAACATTTTACGTTAGGACAAACAGCTTTAATCATACTAGCACTTTCAAACTGTTGTCCGCAGTTACAACACTTGTATGACGGCATTATCACAATTAGTGAAGTAACATCACTTTCAAGATGTGATTGTAATATTAAGTAATTTTTGTTACTTTTCTACAGTTTAACTAGCTAAAAATAGGCTAACAGCCAGAGAGGAACCCATAATAATAAAGATAAAGAAAATCCCATCTGAATCAGAACAATAGTAACTATAAGAACAATTATAGTAAGAAACCGTTGTCGAGGATATTTTTGCCACATAAAAATTGCAATAATTAGACTAATAACTATAAGCCATATATTTGTCGAAGTACCAATAAAATCATATTGTCTCTTATCAGCTTTAGTAGGTTCCTCTTCAATGATATCTTCAGTAAAAGAAGAGATTGGGGATCCCTCCTCCTCTCCTTCTTCAAATACAAATGTATCCATACTTACAAACTGAGTTTATATTACCAATGAATTAAAGAGTTTTTAGTTCCAGTCATAACATAACAGTATATTTTATGTGTACATAGGATTATCGTTACCTATGTAGGTGATAATAATCCTATATATTCATAAAATAATATACTGAGTCTTTAGTGATCTTAGTTCTAATATAACTACTAACATATGTATACATCTATTGAGTATCTATCTGACTGTGTGGAATAATGGAAGATAAGTGTTCTTTAAAATGCAAAACCGAGCTTAGAAGAGCTGATATCACAACTAGACGTGAATTTAATAAATGGTCTCTAAGACGTCATCCAGATAAGGTAGTTCAGAGAGCTAAACAGGAGGCATCAGAAAAGGGAGAAAAACTTACGGAAAGTGCTGAACAAGATCTAAAAGACAGATCAACAGAGATATTTCAAACAATATCAGGATGTAAAGATGATTGTTGCAAAGATTCTAACTGTGTAGGAGAACCTACTCTTCAATCTGAACCTAAGCCAGAAAGAGAGGGTGAAACTTCAAGAGGATTTGGAGATAAACCGGGGTTTAAACCTAAACGAGGGTTTGGAGGTGGACGAGGGTTCAGATTTCGACCAGGATTTCGACCAGGATTTCGACCAGGATTTCGCAGATATCCTCCACCTGAATCAGAAAGTCCCCATGAATCTCCAAAACCTGTGAGTAGAGGAGAAGATATTCACATTACTCCAGAGATAAATATGCCTAATATTTTACTAGTGGAAAGTACGAAATACATTAAAGTATCTAACTCACCACTACAATCTCATTATTGGATTTATAGGAGTGTTAATAGTGGTGATCAATATCTTTTCCAGGTTTATGAGCGTCAGTTTTTGGAAGGAACAGGTATTAGACTATCGATGGAACAAATAAAGGGACAAGATTGGCCTTATATATTAAAATATAGAGGAATGTACTCTCTTGGATTCAAAGGACCACTAGGAGGGAATGTAATAGCATTTGTTTTTCTATATAATGATGGAATGATACCACTAAGTAAGGTTCTACTAGAGACAGAACCAGAAAGAAATCCAGAACTGTGGTTGGCATTTGCGTGGAGTGCAATTGGAGCATTAAGAATACTACATGACAAAGGACTAGTAGTAAGGAGGATTACTTCAGAGAGTTTTCTAGCCAAAAAACTTGAAAACGGAAGTTATAAGATAGTATTAGCAGACTTTGTATATCTATATAATTTGCAACTTCCTAACAGTATCAGTACCTGTTATCTGTATCCGGGAAATGATCCTACAATCCCACCGGAAGTAATGATGGGAAATGTTCCGTTAAGTATTAAAGACTGTATGTCAATAGATTCGTGGGCATTTGGAATGATATTATATTTGGTTGTTACACGGTCGGCTCCAGATTTACATGGAGAAGCTGTTACACGGGCTGAAACTCTACGATCATTCGTAACTAATCTACAAAATAATAATGTAGCAGGTATAGATACATCAATGCTACCAGGAGAGCTTATAGCAATGTGTGTGACACTTCCACCAGAAAAAAGAAAAGATATGTCATTTTTACGAGATTGGTTAATTACTAAAGAACAGGTGTGTATCATAAAGGGAAGGATTTACCTGTCGTCAGAAATAACGATATTACTGGAGATCTTCAAAGGTATCAATATACGTAGTTGTAATGATCTTTTTAACTGGATAAAAGCTAATGAAGAAGGATCCAGACTACTAGTTGCTTCATATATAGATAAGAGTGTAAATAATGGGAGAAGAGATCTGTTAGGGATTGCCGAGATAATAAAGAAACTCGATATATTTACTCCTGAAACATTTAAAAGGGATTTATCTGAGACAGCACAAAAATCACAGTTTAATATGGACGCACTAAAATTTATTTTGAGAAAACTAACGAATAATTCTCGTTCTACTGATTGATAAGAAAAACTGAATCTATTTAGTCTCAGAAATCAACTAATTTTAAAGAATTTGTAATGCTAATTATGGATCTGTAAATTAAATACCTTCATTAATCATGAACAAAAGCTCTATTCAAAAGTATGGAACTCTCCTTCCCGCATATAGAAGCAGGATCGGTTATAGATCCTCCTGGTCTAGTTTTATTGGAAGAAATTGGACGTGGTAGGAGCGGTTGGGTTTATAAAGGTAATAATTTACAAGGAGATAAGCAATGCGCAGTTAAAATACTTGTTACAGAAAAGAAAGGACTAGATAAAGAAGCTTTAGAGACGGAACTTAAAAACTTAATAGCTATTAAGGATCCAGGATTTCCCAAGTATATTGGATGGTATAGATGGGGAAATGAAAAAGGCTATATGTATGTAGTAGTGATGGAGTATATAGATGGAGAACATTTTAGAAAATGTGATATCACTCCAGAAGTCGCAAAAGAAATGATAGAACGAGTTATAGAATATCACGATAAAGGGGTAGTTCACAAGAATATTGCTCTTCATAATTTCTTAAGGGATAAAACAGGACAAATATATCTGGTTGATGTTGGATTGGAGGCATATACTCCCCTTTTTCGTTCAGAGCTAAGAAACGAGGAGGAACTCCCTCCTGAAATTACAAATGGACGGGTAATACCTGAAAAATCTAAATCTATTGATGCATGGTTATTAGGAAATACGTTTGAAGGAAGTAATATATCATCTAATATAGTTAAATCCTTGAAAAAACCAGATATCAACAGAAGAATAGGACTTCCAGCAGCAAGCCGTATGTTAAATTCTCTTTAAGAACAAGAGTAACTAATTATTGGCAATAAGTTACTCGCTTTCAACTGAAAGTTACGAAAAATGATTTAGTTTATACTGGTTGACTTTCTTTAAGTTCTTTTAAATTTGTAAGCTGTTCTTTGATAGTATCTACAGAATATCGTTCACTAACAGAAATATTCCATTGTTTTAATAATAGAGATAGTGTAAGCGCTGTCTCCATATTTTTAATCCTACTATCAACTGGTACTAGTGAATTTTCTCCTGTTCTGAGCCAGTTATCCATAAAAGTCTTTAATCCCCCTTCATCAATAAGTCCAATATCCTTGATATATCCTAATTTTTTCAAATACTCAGTTATTGATTTTAAACGGTTACTCTCATCTTGTGTAGATAATTCAATAACTGCGTTAATAATCAATGTAATAGTATATGTACGTATGTTATCTAACTGATTTTTTATCATTGTTGCTATTTTACTACAGATATATTCATTAGAGCTCCCAGAAGGGATTTCTACTTTTAAAAACTGAGCCAATGTATTTAGTTGTGATGAAGAAAATACCATAGAGTTAATAAGACATGTACGTGGTTTTAGAGCAAGGCACATTTCGACTTTACCTGAGTAATTAGTTATTGGTATTCCTAGCGTCCGTGATATTTTCCTAATGTCATCTCTATCTACATCAGTTATACCTAGAGTACATTTAGTTGATTCTTGATGGACATACTCTGACGATTGATTTACATTAAATCTAAATGGAGGTTGGCCAGGATACCATTTTAGTTTTTCGGGAGATGGTATCGAGCTTCGAAGTCCAATAAATGTACTTGACGTCTCTCTAGCTTTTTCATCTACAAAATTCCAAAAATATCTATAATCCTGAGTGGTAAATGTGGGTATTGATCTTCGTGTCATATTTTCGATAAGATTATTGATATGTGAATGTGGATTTCGTACTGGTTCAGTATCATCATTTATAAGCCCTACTATAACAGCTATTTGTACCATTCTCCACCAAGCTATATTTTTAAATGGAGGATACGCCAGCGTTAATTCATTCATAATTCTTTTAAGATCTATATAAGTATAAAGATTAGCTAGCTCAAAGAATGTTGCTCCCAAACTATAAACATCTTCATACAAAGTCTCAGTATCACTACGTTCTAAATTTGTAGCTAGTAAAGTAGCTATAGCATACTCTACTGACATATAGATAGCAGTACCACCATACATACATTCATCTTTTTTGCGAAGTAGACACGATAGTCCGAAATCTCCATATTTAAAGGTGATAGTTCCATTACTACCTTTAAATCCAAAGAAATTATCAGGCTTAATATCGAGATGAACTATACCATTTTCTTTCAAAACCACCAATCCTTGTAGTAGATGTGAAAAGTGGCGAATAAGTTCATTGTAAGCTATACCTTGAAACATTCCACGCCTTCCAGTCATAGGTGGACGTCCTGAATCACGTTTTAGTTCTATATATTGAAACATATCACCTGCAGTAGCAAGTTCCATAGCAAATATAATTTTATACTTGTCTTGCAAAACAAAAACATCATACAGACACACCACATATGGTGAACAACTTGGATGTTGACTAATACTCTTCATATTTTGAGCCTCTCGTAACAACATCTCGAAATTGGATCCATCTGGATTGATTTTTACAATTTTAAGGGCAACCTCAATACCAGGAGTAGTAACACTAGGATCTATGGGTTTCATAAGAGCTTTCCATACTTCTCCAAATGAACCCTTTCCAATTGGTTTTTGTAAAATATAGGTATACTTTTCAGAAGTTAGGGTTTTTGGAATACTCATACTGATACTGATGGTAATTATAGTACTCTTTTAATCATACTATTAGAGTGATATTTTATAGTGTTTTCATGTGTATATCATATTTTTATAAGTATCATTAATCAATACTTATATGTTTACGATAATTTTTTAAATAGTGAAAGAGATTTGTTAAGAAGATCCTGTTTCATTAAGAATTCCTAGCTCTCTCATACTTTTGATGACGATCTCGCACAACTGAGTTTTCGGACTTCCACGTCGTGCCCATATCACTAATTTTCGAAGTTTTTGCACATCCTTACTTGTTTTCCAGTCGAACATATACTCTTTTTTGACTTTAGGGTTATCTGGATCAATTATTGTATCATTTGCTTTGAGTTCCATAATAACTTCCTTTTTTGTCATATTTTGAATATCTTTCCAATTACTAATTGTTGTATATTTAACAATACGCTTGGTTTCTGGATCATACACATACGGTGAGTCAAGTATCCATAGTACACGCAAAAGAAACGCTTTATCTTGTGTTGTACACACTCTACCCTTTGAATGTGAAACTCCTGTAAGTTTACCTCCTTTAGCTTCTACTAATATGCGCTTATTATCTTCAGCTGTTCTATCAAATACTCTAAATGCTCCACTTCTTTCTACATCTCCTGAATATCCATACTTTTCAGCAAGATCATAAAGGGAACTTCGTCGAGATGCTTTGATATTTGTATTATATTCAGTTTCTTCGGCAGCAGAGACGGGATTCCTCCATACTAGATTTTCTGGATCTGAAATATCAAGAATCCTTAAAAGTCCAGTAGCTTCAGTAGTTCCAAGATAACCGTACTCAGTACTTCTTCGATTATCAATTAACAATGAATGTACATAGCTAGATCGAGATGTTATGGGATCTTTTACCAGATGATAGTTTCGTTTAAAAAAGTCTTTTACAGCTTTTACTTTATCCTTATTAACGGAGTAAACACTTATCGTAGGGTATTCCTGACTAGATGCCATATCAAGGAGTAAAGCCTGCTCAAGTAATACTTGCTGAGCAATAAGACTTAGATCGCCCATAGTCTGAGTTAGTTGAGATGCATCATCACATTTATCACGAAGTTTTTTACGATCGTGAGATGCAAGATATCGAGAAACTGTAGGTGCAAAAGGAAGGGAAACTTCAATAATAAAATTAACCGACCAAAAATCCTGCAAAATACATACCGATACTTCCTCTTCAGACCAACTACCTTTATTATCTACTAAAAACAATAGATCATTACGTTGTTCAATACGTTGAAGCACTCCCCACCTATTAACAGTTACAGTTCTATTCCTGATAAGATTTTCAACTGCTCTTATCACTTCAGGAACTCCCCACCACATCCCTCCTTCAGATGTTGAAGGAGTATATATTTTTAATCTCGATATGAGGGTTTTAAGTTTTATTTGAGACGTTGTATTAAATATCCAACTAATCCACAATTTCAAATGATTAACTATATCACCTGAATAATTATAGAGTCTAAAAGTTGTGTTATTTATTTTAGAATCTGGAAGTTCGTATACAAATTCTCCAGTTTTTGGATTTACGGTATAGGTTATTCCATCACATTTATAGTCGCACTCGGTGTAATCACATATAGCTGTTCCTTTCATCTCTTTTCTATCTAATCCTTGTGTATTGTGCTTATAGTTTATTGGACAGTCCCATGCTATTTCTTTTAACACTCGCATCACACTTCTTATACCTATATCTTTTGATTCAGCCTTTCTGTAAAGCTCAAGATCTACACTACTTAATTCTGATGATGGTGGAGGTACAAATGCATGATTATAGACGAGTATAGTGGGATTAAGTCCTAGTTGTAACGAATATTCATGACTATCAGATCTCCAGATTCTTCCAAGTGCCTGAATAAGCAATGATGGATTCCAATAAGGAGCTAGATTATGAGCTTGTGTTGTATCTCTAAGACTAAATCCTTCAGCAAGTGCTTTCGATCCCAAAAATACTTGAATGTAGTGACCCCCATAGTTACGAGGATCATTATATGCATCTCGAAGTTTGCGAATGCCAGTTGTACTTCCACTTGCTAAAATAAATCTTCTTTTAGGTTGATTAAAAATACTTGAAATATTAGATGGAGTTACTTTAATCCACCCAAACATCTCTAAGATAAGAGCCAACGATCGAAGACCACTACCTTCAACACTAGCACTAAATCCCCATGATTTAGACCAAACAGGTTCCCACATTTGGACGTTTACGATCTTCCCATATTCTGTTTTTACAGACTTGACTTGACCTTTTGTTAATTTCCAGTCTTTTTGTTGATTGGGAGACCTTGGAGTGCTAATTAATGTTAAAAAACTATTATATTTAGCAGTCCAGTTTGGTAAATGAGCTTTTAGCTCTCTTTCTACATTATCTTTAAATACACGACGACTTACACGTTTACCTCTTTCAATAACTATTACATCTTCAGTACTGATATCAAATCCTTTGTTACCCCATTCTCCGGGGGGAAATACAAGATTACTGGCTTCTAATGAATTATGACGTAGACCTTCATGAAATATATCAGCTATTTTTATAGATTGTGCATCACGTTCTTCTCGTTTATCCTTTTTCAATGCTTCTCCGTACGCCTTTAGTTGTGGACTATTGTCTGGAGGAATATCAGCATATATTTTAGTTTTTTCAAGATCTCCGTAGTTAGAAGACCCTATAATTTGCTTTGGGATAGTTGTTAAACTACGAGCTACAAAACTAACGAGACCCCTGAGCTTACGTCTGATAACTTTCAGAAAATCGGCAAGTGGAAGATTCCTTTCCCTGCGAGAAATTGCATCTTCAGGAGGAAGAATCAAATTAGCTAGTCTAACAATCTCACGTTCAGAATCTATCATTGGAGTTGCTGTAAGAAGCATTAACTTGATATTATCAAGAAGTTGAATAAATTTCCTATATTTCTCATATAGGCTTAAAGTTCCTTCACGACCCTTTTTCTTGCTTTTAATTCTTAGATGATGAGCTTCATCAATAACTATAATTCTATCAGAATAATTTCGTTTAACCTCAACATCTGATAGCTTAGAAACTACGGAAGCGAAACTTTCACGAGTAACGATCTCATAGTATCTATCAATCTTATTACGTCGTTCTCTATCTCGTGCTTTTTCACTACTTGTTTTATCACTCTCGTACTTATCTGGATTGAATTTTACAATTTCATCAATCCATACTTTTATAACATCTGTATTTGGCACTATGATAAGTGCACGTTTGAAATATACTGATTGTATATTTTCTACTATACCTATTACTGTAGCCGACTTTCCTGTGCCCGTTTCATAAAATATTAGTTGCGAATTAAAAGGAGTATAAGGACTCATGTATCTTTGTGGGGCTATTTGGTATGGAAATAACCTTGTTTGCAGACCTCTGGCATTATTTACTTTTTGCTTACTATCTGGGGATACAAGATAATCAGCTACCATTCGTTTATTCCCCATTCGTCCCAATTCATTAAACTCTCGTTTATGCCATATTTCGTTATTAAAGTTTTTAGCTCCGACAGTAGGATAATGAGGCCACCAATACTCAATATCACTCGTTTCAAGAGCCATTATGACTAACGTACATGGATCTAATTATTGGTGATTAGGATCTAAATCATAAACTTACAATACAATTACTAACTACATCATCAAGTTTCTCCTAGATTTTTAAAAGAGTTCAATTCGCTGACATATCCAGGTAATTTTACAAACAGATAAGAAATAGAGTCATAACATCCAGTAGTGTTGATTCTGGATGAGTATACACTTGTTATTAGTTAACATACAAGTTTTTTCTTCGTCTAATATTCCGTTCTGTGCCACTCATTCGATATTTGTATTTTTCGCCGTACAATTTCTTCTGCTCTTCAATCGAACGAACATATGCTATGTCGTAATGGCTGGCTTTAGTCATTGCTGTATCTTTTGAATTATGATTTTTGAACCCACCTTTTGTAGGGTAGAGTGCCGGATTTTTATTCAAAGGATCTGTAAACATGTGGTAGATTGTAACTCTTTCATTAGAAATATCATTTCTTCGAAGATATAACTGAGCTAATAAATCAGTTCCTTTAGCATCGCCAATGACAAAATTTCCATCTAAAACAATAGCCTGTCCAATCTTCTCTTCGTAATACCTCGAGAACTCATTTTTTGAAAGATCAGTAATAAAGTAGGTAAAAACCATGATTAGAGATGAAAAGTCAATATTAGTTTTTATTTCTCTAAAATGTAGATAGACTAACATCAAAATACCACTTTGAAATAGATAGGTGTGGTTGGTATACCTTAAAAAATATACCCTATATCAGTGACTCTTTTTTTATCTTTCAGTTGTTCTAATTTTGTATACAAACATGTCAGTAATTAGCCTCAATGGCCGTCACTTCTCTAGAACAGCAGAAAATCTTCTGCTCCTTAATATACGAGGAAATGTCTTTGTAATGTACACAAGTGATTCTTGTTCATATTGTCATCGCTACAAACCTATCTTTGACAAGTTTCCAAGAGGTATTAGAGGATGTCACTTTGCTATAGCTAACACTAGTCAGGATAATCAGGCTATTCAAAAAATATGTCAAGGTACCAATATCGCTCTTAGTAGTGTCCCGCATTTCGTTTTATTTTCTGATGGAGTACCTATTGCTGAAACATCTGACAGACATACTCTCCGCGACACAGCACAGTGGATTAAAACTAATTTATCTGATTATATGGCTTCAGAGCCACAACCTCCTTCTCAGTCTCATCAACGTCCCCCAAACCATCCTCAATCACCACCTTCTTATGGAGTACAAAATGATTATTCCTCCCAACAACCTCCTCCCCAACGTAGACCACCTCGTGGACGTGGACGGGGTAGAGATCCACGGGGTCCACAGTATTCAGATACAACAGGTGTTAGAATTTTCAAAACATCATATGGAATTCCAGCTAACGCAGTAAGTGGAGAAGAATTTGAAAGATATGAAGCGGCTTACGAAAATCGTGAATAGTGATACACTTCCAACGATAAATGAATTTATCGTTAAATAAGCGCTCCTCGGTCTTGTACCTAGGAATACAAGCATTTGGTTGGACTAAAAGTAGTAATCTAAACTAAAACTGATATGTTCTGAATGTTTCTTAGAAATCTTTCAAGAGTAACAATCAATGAAGATAGTTCTAACGTTTGTTAGAACATTTTTCAACACTTAGTCTACACCCACGGTACAGTTTTTACTAAATCAAGTTTCAACGATGATGAGTTTCAACGATAAGTTTCTGGAACAATGTTCCAATGGGTAGTGTCCACCTAAGTTTGTTAGGGTTTGTTAGAAACTACCTTAAAGATATGAATCTGATCAATAGAGAAACAGATCTAGTATACGATGAATGTGGGGAGTAGTCCGCCATAGCACCGATAAAAAATCCGATGCCGTTTCCTTTGATCAAAACAAGCTATTTTTGTCTAACGGACATACCTTTGCACTCTCTTACCAAAAGTACCCTCAGCTGTAAACAACCGGAAAGTACGCAAACACGTTCCGAAATTGACTTACCCATCACCCAGCGGCCAGCACACACACACACACACACACACACCATGGATGATTGTGTATATTGTGAGGTGTTTGGGAACTACGAGTGTCTTGTTCCGGGACACAAGAAGAATATTATCGTTGCACTTACCGAGAACAAGTATCTGTCTCTAGTTGAGTCTTATGAGCTAATTATATCACAATTTAACTATCTTTACGTTTACAATGTGCAGCTCGGTTTAGTATCACGTAACTTTTGAATATATGTTGATTTGTAATTATCTTACTATTTTTTGATAGAAAATCATCACTAAATTTGTACGATACGATGGGTGTTTCAAATGTCGCAGATGAGATAAAACGCCTAGCATCAGGATGGTACAACCCAGATTATGATGGTTCAGTACTTGAGCATGCGGACCCATCATGTTTTTCAAATATAATTAGTCCTAATTTTGGCCCCGGTCCAATGCCACAGTCTTGTATAAACTGTATGACAGCGGGGGGGTCGGCGGGCTCTGCTGACTGTCGAGCTTGCAAGAAAGCACAATCTGCCACTCTAAACGCCGTATATGACGCGGCTGACACGAAATGCTTGGAAGATCTTTGGATCTCGATAACGCCAGCTACAGAAGGATTTGGATGTTACGGCCGGGAATATGGCGATTCTGATCAAAAAGGGTGGCTAGCCAAGAATTGGTTGTGGATTCTACTTATAGTCATCGCTGTGTGCTTTTTTATGTGGAAGAATGATGATAAGAAGAATGCAACTGGATATATTGAGAAGAATCCCGTACTAACGCTTGTGTGCGTTGGTATTATTGCATATGTGTTGTATGCTTTAGTATCTCGATCCCGAGGATCTAAGAGTTACTACTAAATATATCTGTCACAACAAATCAGGGATGAATGGAACTCAACTAATTTCTATCTAGTGAGATGTGGGATTGAGAGAGGTAGTGGTGTTTGTTGTACACACTGAAAACTGTTGATGAGTCAAATCCATCAACACTGTAGAACGCGAAGAATGGATCTGAAATTTATCACAATGATGATAATTATCACGATAATTATAAGAAAAAGAAACCAATGTCTATCTGATCCTGTTGAACCAGACTGTCCTCCCCACCCACTTCCTTCAAACCATTTAGTATATGCATAAGCATCAGTTAATGATCTACATTTTGGATCAAGCTTATATCCTCCTTCAACACCACATAATGGAAGTAGAAGACATGTATCTACAAAAGAGTTTGGATATTTCCTTATATTATATGTTTCAATAAACTTTGAAAGTATTGTTGGACCAGTATTTAAGAGTATATGACTACTAGATGTATAATTTTCTTTGATATAGTCTAATAAGAGTGGCCATATTCGATGATTAGGAGATGAACCCATTATAGCATTACTTACTCTTGGTCGTCCCTCATCAATATCTCCACTGTGTAACGAAGATTCGTTTACAAAGAAGAACTCTCTCCCGCAAAATAACGAAGTGATAGGCTTCAAACATGTAAAATCTAAATCAACATACAACCCTCCATATAGATATAAGATAGCATATCTAGAATAGTCACATTTTTCTATATGTTGTTGTAGACCTTCATAAAAAAATTTTCTCCACCTTTTAAGTCTAGGATCTTCCCACATTTTCTTAATTCGGTCAGCATTCCACCAGCTGTAAATAAAATTAGGATGGTGTTCTTTCCAAGTTAATATGTATGAATTATACTTGAAAAGCTCAGAAGGTAGTTCGGTATCATGAGACTTTTGAGGGTCCTTATCAAACCACATTTGATGGATAATATGAGGGATATAATGTATATTTTCCATGATCACACTCTATGTCTCAAACAGTCAATATAATAATAAGGTTATTATTATAAGAATTTTACTTTGAATAAATATATCCAAAGAAAAGTAGTCGCGTATCTACTAGTTAGTTATACTAACACTAATACTATTTGTGTTTTGAGCGATAATACCTACGTCCCGATCGTGCACGATCGGGACGCACTTTCAGTTGCTTACAACTGGGAGTACTTCCCGGTGGTCTAGGCATTTCTTTAGTGATAACTTCCTTATAGTTACTATCAGAAGTTATATCTACTTTAAAATAGGTATTAAGTTGATTAGCTCTCATTCTTGATATTGGAAATGTATTAATGTATGATTGTAGTTTTTCAGTACTTATTTTCCCCTTTCTTAAGCCGGCACTAAATTTCTTAGGAATTCTAAACATTCTTCGTGATGTTTTGTAATCTATCCCACTAATATCTACGTTAGGAAATTTTCCAGCTATTTCTTCGATTCGTTCACAAGTAGTCATTATCTGCCAAACTCTAACAGGGCCACATCCTGGAGGATTATCATTATAGTCTGTACCAAGAAGGATGCACATATCTCTGAATCGTTTTAATGGAATATCTGTTCCGCTTGCTTCTGATAATCCGTTTAGTAAATGATCAATACGTATACGTTGACATGTTTCATTACTATAACTAATATTACGAAGTACTCGATGAGATCCAAGTGGTAATACATCGGTATCGTTAGTTACAACCGCACTTACCTGTTGATGACAGCATAAATAGGCGCAATACGCTTCAGCTTCTCCCTCTATACGAAGAGATAGAGTATCCAAGCCTAAATAATGAAGTACGTTTTTCGCTGTAAGAAAATGATTCTTTGTAATGGCTGGCGTTTGTTGTATCCAAGTTCTGACTTTTGCTTCTAATCTTTTACGAGCCAATGTTTCATTGATACCCTCTGGCTCAAACTCCTCTTTTTTAGGTAGTTTACGTTTTGCTAGGGATGCTTTTTGGAGAAGTTCTTCTTGCAAAGAGATATAACAACTATCTAAAATGTCTTTTGGTTGTAAGATACTTAGATACTTTTGGAAATCACCATCAGACCATATATTCTTTGAAATAAGATCAGTTCCTATCTCAATACGTTCAAGAGATCTTAACTTACTTCTACCTCTTTTAAGATTAGCGTGAATCTTTTCCACAGGTCTAGGACCATCAAAAACGTATATAGCATCAATACCGTTTCTTTGAAGAACAATCACAATCTGTAAAAAAATATCAAGCCACAAAGAGGCATTAGAACACAAAGATTGATATAGAAATATAGAAACATCTACAGCAACTTTTGAACCACGATAACGACTCAGTTTTACTTCCTTAAGAATAGGAGTATCCTCTGGAAGTTTCTTCTTAAGAAGAGTCATTAAACCTTTGATACCCATATTGACGGATAGTATCTACTTCCAGTTACTTGCAACTGAAAGCGCTTTTCAATCGCGTGCGACCGGAAAGTAGTTTAGTTAATTACTTTGTAGTAAAACATTAGATTACTTCTTGTTTTTGTTGTAAGGTAGTGATTAAAATATATCAGTAGATTACCAAGATGGGAGGTAATCAATCTTTAAAAGCTTATCAAACAGAAAGTCAAAATGTCATAAACAATGAGGGAGGTTCGTGTCAGATCAGTCAAGATCAGATTATACAGAACACAACCATAAATATATCAAAGAGTTTCCTAGCTGGAGGATTTCAACTAACAAATGATATATCAGTTTCGGGAAGTTTGTGCACAATAACTGACCAGGTAAATCAAACAATAAAAAACATTCAAAACACTGATGCGTCTATTAATAATCTAAAAGGTCTTTGGAATGTGTTTGGGTGGTCATCGCAAAACTTAACCACAAAAAATGATTTTGCTTTATCTTTAAGTCAGAATATCCAGCAAACATGTGATGTTACCCAGGATCAGTCCATCAATGGACTTACTGTTAATGTTACTAGTAGTACATTAGGAGGACCTATGGAGATTTCTAACAGAAACACAGGAGCAGGGTGTGCACTTGATGCTTGTATTCGAACCAATTTAGTAACAACACAGGGAATGACTGATTCCGAGGTTAGTGATTCTAGTTTGTTTGATGGAATTTTTGGAAGCTTTAAAAATCTGATTATTTTGGCAATTGTTGCGGTAGTAGGAGTTATCATCCTTATAATGATAATTAAACTCCTAGAAGGAAAAGATGAAGATGAAGGTGAAAGTAAAGAGAAAGAACAAGAAATGGAAACGCCTCTACAACAATCTCAACTTGAAGGCAGAATGGGAGGAGGTGAAGGAGGAATGCCTCAGTTTGAAGAAGAATTAGAAGCAAATCCAGAGCTATTATTACTATGATCTAGACACACACATATATAAGATTATCTCCTAATTCAAAGACAAACTATTAACTGTGTTAGTCTGAGAGGTCCGTGACCTTGGGTCGGGGAGTACAAATAACATAACCAAAAATCAAAAATAATTAGATACGATGTATAGTCGTTATAAGTGAGGAAATCATTACTTTACTCATTTTTTAATTATATCTTCTTTTTATGTGATTAATATGCCTCGTACAAAGATTGTATATCCTAATTTTATTGCATTGGCTGATGAAACTGATGATTTATTCTGGAAACAAAGATTTGATGCTTATGCTAAAGGAAATCTTCCTCGTAGTTGTCAAGTAAAGCCAGGAGGAGAAACTTTTTTAGTATGGCAGACAAATAGAGGGAAAACAAGTTCATATACGTCTTTTGATCTATCAGATCAAGATAAGACGAAGTTACTAAGTGAAATAATAGAATGTTTTCACAAAGAACTAGATATATACAGTCCAACAGAGAAGGAAGACCAAGAATGCCGTTTAGAATTACTACTGAATCCACCAAAAGATACCGACTTAAAACCTATAAAAACAAGACCAATGGATAAAATCACAAGATTTGTACAAAAAATGGGAAAATCGTATGGATTAAAAGATACCGAAGAGTATGGATTGTATATCATACTTACACTATCAGTAATGAATAGAGAAATTTTAGTTGAACATTTTGAAGAATATGATGGTAATGAAAAAGTTAAAGAAAAACTAGAAAACAGTCAGTATCTACGACAATATTGTCGTAATCCACGACAACATCGTAGTAAGACGAAACTGTAAATAATTCTATCAATTTACAGTTTTAATGTACTTTCTAATCTTGGGTTGATAAGTTCTTACATTTGCGAGTCTCAATATTTAAAAGACTTGGGATTGACCCCTAAAGTTCACTTTTTAGATTACTCTCTCAAGAATTTGAGGAAGAGTAAACTGTGGTATTTGTTAATCCTTCTAATTCGAGCAAATGTCTCAAAGTGTGTAAACCCTCTCCGTTCCAATCACTCCAATTGTATGGGGTACCATCCGGAGCCTGTGTTGGAAGTGCTCCTTTTACACAAGGTACAGTAAGATCAGGAAAGGCACTAGATGCATAACTTTCAATAAATGCAGAATTTTGACCTATTATATGATTCCAGAAGCCTCCACCAGGACCTCCTACATTTGCCATACTATATCCCCAATTTAATCCCCAACTATTTTGTATAATCCAATATTCGACACCAGTCTTTGATTCTACTCCCCATCCTACAATAGTTACAGCATGCCCTCCTGCAGACCCACTAGCAGGATTTGCAATATATACGTTATCAGATTGAGGTATAAAATTGTAAAAATCTTCATATACCTGAAATCCAACAGAAATAGGACCGTTTAAGTAGATATCAGTTTTCATTTTACGGACATTGGCATCTATAATAGCCTGTGGTATATCAGCCCAGTTAATAATATCAGGATTTCCTTGGACAAGTGAGTATACCTCATTAGATTTGTAAATACACGCATCTGCAGGAAGATTGTCACATTTACATGTAGAACTTTCTCCAGTTCCGGGTCCAGAAACACACTTACTTGTATCTTGAACAAAAGGATACACCTCGTCAGAAATGGTACCAAATTTTTGCACTTGTTGGAATGTTAGGTGAGGAATTCCTCCACCACATCCACTAATACCATCAAGGCCATTAAAACACGAAAGTAAATATTGTGGAGAAAGATTTAGTGTAAACGCACCCCCAGTTGCAATGGATAGTCTTATCCCTAAAACTTCAGACACACTAAATGTATAACACCCTCCGCAATCTTTTTGATCACGTACACTCATAGTCCATCCTTTCTCTACCCATTCATTGAAATTTTTTGGTAGATTAACTGTCACACCAACAGCACCGAGTTTATGATCCTTTAGAAATATTCTGGAAGGAGCTACTAGTAGTGTTGTAGTTGGACGTCTATATCCCGGAAGCCAATGACCTCTATATACTGGTTCAACCCTTTGCGAGTGAGAAAATCCATGTGAATATACTTTATCTTCAATACGTATTATTTCATCATAATAATTGGCATTTTGACGTAATTTTGCACGGCCTTTATTATTATTATATTTGATAGCATCTTCAAGAGGAAGAGGTTGATTAAATCCTTCTACTACATCTTGATAAGATAAGTGAGAGCGTTTTTTACGACCACCAGTTCGTCGAGACCAAAAAGTAGCTATTCCAATGATAATAATTAGAGATAATATAACTGTGAATGTAATTGTTAGATTCTTCATAGTTTCAATAATAAATATTGTGAAAAAAAGGTTAGGTCATATTCATAAAATACAATCTTTCCTACCATCCACAATTGACCTAAAATAGTGTATTGTCTTGATGAAGAACATTAACATCAAATAATAAAAATAAGAAACTAGTATTCAATTAGTATCAAATGTGATGTGTGATGATGTACCTCAGTTTTTTGGTTATCTAGTAAAATACCATACAATTAGCACAACTCCTCGAAAATAAGAACGAAATGAAACTTGTAAGTATATTAACATTTAAATGGACTGATATACATGAGAAGAGGAAAAAATTGCGAGAGGCTACTGGCAATGATACTACAGAACTTGTTAAAAACGTGCCAGAATTACTAAATATATTTAAAATAGAGTTGTTAGGGTCTTTATCATCCTCTAAATACAGCGATGAAAAGTACGGATCATATACTTGTGCTAAGGTATGGATTATGTTAAATACTGGACCTAAGATGATTAGATTAGAAATGTCTACAAATGATCCTAGTAAATGGGAAGGTAGAGGTATTCAACGTATGTATAACTTTACGAAAGTTGACGAACAACTTATTATTTCAATACCATCAGGTTTTGGAGTACTAGTTAGCAATTTTTCAAGTTCTCAACTTATACAAGCTAACTATGATCCTAACAAAGTACAAACTACTGACGAAACAGATACGAGCGTATTTTACAGTAGTTTACAATCATCTTGTGATTATACTCCCCAAACCAATATCGAGGAGTATAATCATCAAGTACCTGTCAAAATAATTTGGAGTGTCACGTTTAAGAATGCCACAAAAAGTATGTGGTGGATTTTGGAAACCTCATCTGGTGGCAACACAGTAGCACGTCATGATACTTTCAATTTGATGGCATGGTGTACTACACAACAATATTTTAGTCTTGAAATTAAAGCAAAGCAATTACGTAATATATCGCCTCATAGTGATGATATAATCGTATATGAAAACCAATTAGGAATACTTAAGGATCTGATGTGTACATTTGATATTGAAACTCTTCCACTTGACGTTGTTACAGTTTTAGCAACAATATTTTATGGAACAAAGTTATATGTAAAAATTAGCCAAAGAATACAGGATCTATTAACATTAGGACAGATGTGATATCTAGATTGTGAGCCAGAGAACTATCTAAACTTCAGACTCTTTTATGAGTTTACTTACACCTGGATGATAATAATTAGCCCAATTTGCTACTAATTGAAGAAGGGCCGGAACACCATTCATCTTACGAAGTATATCAATAAATAATATCACTCGAACTTCGTCAGTATCATTAACAGCGTAATGTGGATATACGTCATCAAATACAACACCCTTTCCTTCAGTCCAGCTATATTTTTCCCCATTAACATTAATATAACATTTTTCTCGATCCAAAGGTATTTTTACCCCGAAATGATATCGTATCACACCCTTAGATATGTCAGTATGTAGAGGAATACGCGAATGAGGCTCAAGGACTGAAAACATAACTGTTTGAACTCCGGGAATGCGTTTTACAATACTAGTAGTAAGAGGACATTTTTTAACATTTGCAGGAATATCACGATTAAATGCAATAAGATTAAAAGTTCTCCACTTAGAAGAACCTATATGATCAAATATTTTCTCATCATCTCCGTAGATCAGTTGTACTATCTTTTTAGATAATTGACTAGTATTTGATTGGGTTTCTCCTTTATAAACCATATTTTTGTATACTGTACTCATTAACGGAATAGAATCCATTCCTTTCAGAATTTGCTCCACCTCATACTTTATCAATCCGTGATTATCTTCTATCTCTCCTAGCTCAGAAATAAACTCTCTACAACTAGGTTTTTCAGTGACGCCTGCATAAAATGGTGTAAAGAAACAGTTACGAGAAATAGTATCATTTAGTACATCTAGGAAAGAGTTATATCTAACAAAATATGTAAATAGAACAAGAATCAATCCAACTACAGCGATAATTCTGTATCGACGTCGTTTGGAAAATAAAAATAGCAAAAAGCAGGAAAGAGCAAGAATAGCTAAGAATTGACGTTTAGGACTAGAATTTTTACTACATTGAAATATAGGACGTTGAACAGACACCACGGCCATGACTCTAATAAGATTGTAGAAATAAAATAGTGTCATATAAAATCAACGAAATATTCATAGTAGTTTGATGAATTGTAGCAAAAAACATAACCAAAATTTTTTTGTCGGCGTACCTTGAAAAAAAGAGAATCTTCTGAAAAACGTATTGAATTGCTTCAAAAACAGCTTAAACTCAGTCATCGTCACGAGCGCTTAACAACACGGAAGAACAGTAAATCCGACGCCCCGCCAATGCGTGGAAGATAGAAACTGGGTTGACCAGACGTGCCGACGCGCCGCAGCCTGAGTTGTGGCTTGCTCTTGCGCGCACCGCCGTTGCGACGCTCGTACCACATCCACTCGGTGCCATTCACGAGAACCAACATCGGGCGCGGAACAAAGCCACCGTAATAGCGGAACGATGTCGCCTCGAGCGTGCAACCATGACCTACCGGCGCCTGCGGCGCATCTACAGGCAGCGCTGCTGCGTGCACTACACCGATTTCGTCGTCACCGACGTGTACGCTTGTGGTTACCACCACCTTGTCCGTCGACGCATGGTGCGTTACTGCCGAGGGAGCCGACGTATGGCGAGTTACCGCAATGGCTGTCGAGGGAACCTTCTTGAGAAGCGACATTCGTGCTGTAACGATCGAACGGATTGTTAATTCACCAATCGAGTGAGCAAAGCGATCGTGCGCGTTCGGATGCGCGCACGTACGCACGTTCGCTCCAGTGAGGTTGAGAAATGCGAAGAAGCACAGGGCGTCGACGGGCTTGTTGTGTTCAAGCTTCTCGCGCCTGCGCACGACAGGGCGCAGGCGGCGCAGCAGTATGCACATCTCCTCACACGCTATGTGCGAATCACGTACGAGCTCGCCCGCATCAGTGAGCATCGCACGGGCCTGTTCAACGCCTTCGCGTGCGTTTGCGTTGCCGATATTGCCGGATGGCGCAATAAACGACGCTCGTGCGTGCAGTATCATCGACGAGCGCTCGTAAAGCGAGTCGGCTCGTTCGAGCTCACTTGCAACGCGTGCGCACACCGCAATACCGCCGAACGCGTCCGCGTATACGTCGAGCATCGACGCAAGCATAACACGTTGTGTTGCGTGAGTAACGGGTCTTCGCTTTGCGAAAAGCGCAAGCCCATACCGTACACCGGGAAACGCACAAAGAAGGGCGTGCACGAGTGCCTCCGCAATACCGCGCGTTGCACCACACACAATCGTGCAAAAATGAGCAAGTGTCGTCATTCGTGCTCTCTCGAACGCGTAGTCACGCGCGTTTCGCTGTGCAATCATATCGGCAACCAACTCGCGCACGGTACGCGCGAGACTGCATACAACTACAGCCTGATCGAGCACAACGGGCACATGATCGCGCTTGAGAGCGCGATCCACGTCGAGCTCATAGTGTGTGGTTGCGGTGTGTAGCGTGTAGAGCGCACTCGTGGTGAGCCACGTGCCGTTCGAGTCTTCGTCGGGGGCATGGTGAACAGACTCGCGTGTAGAGGTCCCAACTTCATTAGTGAGCGACCCACCGTTAAGCTTGACAGTGGGATGTCTTTCCGTGTTCGGCGAGATGATGAGATCACTGCTGAGGAGTGGATCAGGGTTAGACGTCATTGTGTACCACCAGCGAACGGGAAGGTTTGAAAACGATCAGCACCGTTAAGAGTCAAGTCTATAGTAAGATTTAGCATCTTTTAGGAAAATAAAATCCTAGAATTCATTTTTAGTGTCATATAAAATCAACAAAATATTCATAGTAGTCTGATGAATTGTAGCAAATTTATTTATCGAACAGTAATAAATAAAAAGTGGCTAAAATAAAAATGTAAACATCCATTAACTCCTTTCATCAAAGTAACCTATACTAGGATGGTCACTCTAGTTTACGTTCAAAATACCAACAATTACCTTCGACAACAAGTTCGGTTGTGGAATTGTCTAAGTATTTAGAGTAATAATCTTGAACTGCTTTTTTAACCCCGGGCCACGTCCAGTCATCGCCACACAATACACTATTAGGGAAGTTATTATATATAAATACTAAATCATTATACACGTTGTTATACTCATGACCAGCATCTATATAAATCAAGTCAGGATACACTCCATCATCACAAAGTTGTTTCAAACATTGATTACTATTTCCTCTTACTGGTATCAGGTGATGACGTTCCTCCCATAAATTTGTCATAAAAGTTTCAAAGAGAGGATGAGCATCGATAAATGGTACATACTTGCGATAATTTTTTCCTCTTCGTTTCCACATATCTTTTATAAATTGAGTATCCCACATATCAATACAATATAGTAGTGATTTTTTTCCCATATGACGAGCTATATATCGAGCAGAAAGACCATACCAAGATCCTAATTCGAAAATAGTAGTAGGTTCGTGTTTCTTTATTAATAATGATAATATGTTTATATTATCGGGTCCACACCACCCATGCATAAAAGGAGGAACGTTAGGTTTAGTAGGTGGCCATACATCTAGATATTTGTTTAACAATTTAGTATCCATTAGAAAGAGATATGAAAAATGATATTTGAACTATCAGTTATCACTATATAATACACACACCCCTTTGATAATTTTATTTATCTATACTACTAAGTCTATAGATAGTATCAAGATACTGATTACATATGCAAGCAAACAAACTTTTACTCCTTTTTAGATATTGTGGAGTGATACGTAACAATGTTCCATCTTTTCTCCATATATTTTCCCACAAGTGGAAACAGTACGATTTTGCTATTTTTGATTGAAATATTCTATATTGAGTATCATCAGCTTCAATAAACACATATCTTCTTCTAAAATCAAATGGGATAAATGATTCTACTGGCTCGACATGAAACCATGTAGGATCTTCCCGTACTAACTCGAGAGGAAGAGTTACTGCATGATATGCCCATGAACCGGTTCTAAATTTTAAAGGAAAAATATCAAGCCAGTGTCTGATAAACCGATGATTAGGTTTAGACAGTATCACAGCATTCGAGATACTTCCTAATATATTTAAGTCTGAAGTATAAAGCCCCTCAATATGATTTTTATACCCTTCACCACCTAGAACACATTCATAGTTACGTAGAGGATTATAAGATTTAAGAGTAAGTATATCAGTATCAAGATAAATTCCACCTTTCTCTATAAGTTTCTGTAATCTTATAACATCAGCCTGATATTGAGGACAATTAAGCTTTATTCCGCGATATTCTTTGACATCATCGATTTTAACAAGAGTTACTAATTTTATAACGGCAGTCCACCATACATTATTTTTTTCATGAACAGTATAGTAGAGGTAAATGATATCAGGCTTTTGATGAGTATATACAGATAAAACAGCAAGATAGTTCCATAAACTAAAACTACGATGTATATATATATGTATAAAATGAACAATATTAGGGATTAGGTAGGCTGAAGAGCTACTTGAGTCTATTTGACTTTCCAAGTCAGCCATTTAGCAATCAAATTGTTAGTAAGGTGATAATATATAATAACGCGCTCAACAAGATAACTACATCTCTTTGATAAGGTGTATGAGATAAAAAAGAGTATGTGTTGGGTAAGGACTGATATTTTGGTCTTTTTTATTACCTTAAAGATAAGATATTTAACTAAAAGTTAGAGTGATTACTGATATATAAAATAAACTAGATAGGAAATGTCTGAACATATCGGAAATATAAGGTTACTTCACAATATTAAAGGTGGGGATACATTTTCAAAAAATGATAATTCAGAAGTTACTGTTACTACTAAATGGACATCTAAATTACCTCAGTTAAGAGCTGCTAGTTATAATAACCTTATTTATCAAACTTCTACTCATACGTTACAACTAGAAATAGTATCAAAAGATAAACCTATAAAAAGAATAACTGGAAAGATAGGGATTTCGACAACTATAGTTACACAATATTATATAGTAGTTTTATCTCTTGATAGAAAACTAAATATTCCTTACTGGAATATCATACCTTTTAATTCTGGAGTTTTACCGTTTCGGATATATCCCTCTGCGTCTTTAGTTGATGCTAGATACTATCATACTACTTATTTACAAGGGTTCGGTTTATTAAGTTATCACAGAGCTTGTTTCAGATGTGAAATATATACTATCGACTTTTATGGAGGTAAACCTCCAATCTCAACTCGTTCTACTATCTCAGATATATCTACTCCACAGATTTCTGAGGCAGTAGAAGATGAAATAGCTACTATATTCACTATATCAACTCCCAATCAATTTCCAGTTGTAGAAATAGTTGAAGTTAGTGCCGTGTGGCAGAGACAAATACTATGGGTTCAATCTTTCTACCCCCAGTATCTTTGGTCTATAGATTGGGGAAACTACACAGTTAAATGGACTTTTCACGAAACTACTTGTTTACAGAAACGAGTAGGCCATACCTATCAGCAATGGTTGGGATTGGGATTGTGGCATATCCTTCCACGTACTCATCAATGTCCTAAAAATCCGTTGATAGGGAAACAAAGTCATTTTCCAATAACATTAGGATTTTGGTACACACTTAATCTTACAGGATCTGTACTAGCACTTAGACGTGTATCTCTTCCATTTGCTATTGAGGGTGCTATCCACGACAGAATAGTGGTGGGAGACCTTCAACGTACAAAGTTATCAATAATTATTAAGGCATCAAGAACAAAACATATTCTGTTTACCCATACAGTGCCTATTAGAAATATTAGAGAAAAACTTGTGAGTTTAGCTACGTTTAGAGAGATAGTTAGTACTAAAGGTATAATTGATAAAGACAGTTATATCTGTCTGTAACTTTGAGATAGATTGATTCAAAAACATTTATCAGAGCAGTTCTACATCAAACCTAACTTCTTTATTTCATACAACAAAGAATTGTGTTTAGGAACATTTCAGTTATTATATCTTATAACTGAAAGAAATGTTAGAATAGTACACTTATCAAAGTTGATGGCTATATCCTCATCGTCTACTATAAAAATGAATTTTAAGGATGTTGAGATGTGGTAGTGACACACTGATCGTTTAAAAATGTCTGCACATATTCATAAAGGTCAAAAGATGTCAAAATCTAAGAGCAAAACCGCTGTAAAGCCTTCGCCCCCGCTAGTGGTCCCTAAAAAGGTCAAAAGGGGCGGTGAGAAAACTCATGCCGGATTTGATCTGAGAACATTTATTGTCAGGATTCTCGCGCAAGTTCATCCTGATACACGAATTAGCGGAGAAGCCAAAGGGCAGCTAAACGGAATCCTATACACGACTTTTCAGGAGTTTAGTCGCGTATGTGCGATTTTACTCCGATATTCTCCGCAAAAAGAAATAACCATTACTTCTCGGACCATTCAGACAGCAACGCAGTGTATTCTTCCGGGAGAATTGGCTAAGCACGCAGTTAAGGAAGGCATACGGGCTGTTACTAAATATAAAAGTTCAACGGACATTTCTTCTCATAAAAAGATATCTCGAAGTTTCCGGGCTGGATTACAATTTCCGGTGGGACGTATAGAGAGATATATGCGTAAATCATTTAACAATCGTAGAATGGGTGGATGTTCTTCGGTATATCTAGCAGCAGTTCTGGAGTATCTCTCTGCTGAAGTCTTGGAACTTTCTGGTAATGCAGCTCGTGATATGAAAATAGTAACCATTACTCCTCGCAGCATGATACTAGCAATTCGTCATGACGATGAGCTTTTTCGACTTTGGAGAAATGCTTCAAAGGGGATGGCGGGAGGTGTTATTCCAAACAACATTCCCGTTCGTCTTCTAGGACCCAAACCACATGTTGAAAAACTTCATAGAGAGACTAGCGACAACAAAGATAAAAAGAAAGGAAAAAAACTTAAAAAGACACATACACATCCCCATCTCCGTAATAACATTCAAGGACTTACTGAACCAGCTATCAAACGTCTTCTTCGTCAAGCTGGGGTTAAGGGGGCATCGCATACAATTTATCAGACGATACGTGATGTAATTAGAGTTAAAATGGAAACTATTATTAGTGTTGTAGTTACTGTAACTCAGTGTTATCGTCGTAAAACATTTGAACCATATATTCTATACGCAGCATGTGAAATTCTAAACATTCCTCTTGTAGCAACAGTTTCTATCTCTAGTAATGGAAACTTAGTAGCTAATTCATCATTTAGATCGTGTTCTAATTACCAAGGACAACTAACAAGAAATTCAACGACTCAATCAAAATCTAAACCACATAGGTGGAGACACGGGACAGTAGCACTACGTGAAATTAAATACTACCAAAAACTTAGTAACTCATTAGTATTCCCTCATCTTCCATTCTATCGACTAATTGGAGAAATAGTTCGAGAGTTCAGTGATAACGGTATTCGTCTATCTAAGAGGTTTGTATATCTTCTTCAACTAATCATTGAAAACTATTCTCGAGATCTTTTGCAAGATGTTAATCTTATCGCTATTCATAGTAACCGAGTTGTTGTATATCCCAAAGATGTACGGCTAGCACGTGTTATCTATGGTGAGCGAAACTAGATATTTAAGCACAACTGAAAATTTGTCAACATATATCTGAAAATGTACAGCTAAGACCACTAGGGTAGTCTTAACGATCCAAAAATAAATTTAGAAATAATTATTAGATCTCTATACGAGTCTAATATCCTTCTTATCTAAGCTAAAACAAGTATGTATAGAAATATAGTTAGATCAGTTTACAATGACGAGCTTAAAATATTACGAAAAACTATAAACCAGAGTGATACAGTAAAGTATATAAGAGGACTATGTAAATTTATCAATCAACGAATTGTACCAATTGATAGTAGTGCGATATCATTACCACCTTATATCCTTGGAAAGTACTCTCAGTCGCTCACAACTGAGAGAGGTTCCCGTTCGGGAACGTACAAAAAAACGAATAAAAAGGGAATTGTGCGACTGGCTGAAAGATATATTATGAATTCGCCTAGATTGGGTCATGATATTGATGAATATATATGGATATTTCCACTTATCAGAAAACCAGATAATTGGAATTATACATCAAGAAATTTCAACTATCAAATCATAGAACTCTCTAGAAATCTTAATGCATCTCGACATATTGGATCTTTATTCTGGATACTCCAAATCATGTTTATGATACCATTTAACGAGGTAGAGATGGGATTTTCACATTTTCATTCGCCTGATCACATAACATGGGGAAAAATATGGGATACTCTTATAGAATCTATTTGCTTACAATCTTCACGCCAGCTAGTAAGCGATTCTAAAATACAAGATACTAACCAAAAGTTTTTGGATCCGGGAGAGCTCCACACAGACAACGAATACTTAGGAACATTGAAAAAACTATTTATGAAAGCAAAAACTAACACACAAAGAAGTTGGTGTGTAATGGTATTATGGTGTTGGACACAAAAAAGGGATGATGTTCCACTTACCGCAGCTCAGTATATAACTCTAGATATAAATAAAAATGTAAGTATATCTTTGATTGATAAGAGAATATGGGAAAAACGTGATAGTCATAGATCTTTATGTACACGATCATCAGTAAGGACACGACGAGCAAGGACAAGAGAAATATTACATTTTGACGAAATAACTACTGTTAGTGTACACAACGATGACCCTCTTCCTCTTGATTTATCTGTGTATAATTTAGGATGGGATGGGAGGGAAATCACGATTTCTTTCGAAATTAGATATGTTTTCCAGGAATGGCAGATATATCACATACCAATTAACGGACGAATTTGTATTCCTTCAGGTTTTAAAGATCTATGGCCTCCATTTGATGCAAAGTTTAGAGGTGACAATTACTGTGAATTATGGATGGGAAAGTGGAAAAATGTTAATGTTATCGGAGCGCAAAACTGGAATCCAACTTATTATATTGAATTACGAAAAATATTCTCGTTAGTTCGATGGCCTACTCAAGTAATAATGGCTACGGGAGGGTTAGTAGACGCGGCTTGGGGAATTGTTGCCTATTCTTCAGATAATTTCAATATAAGTAGTCACAATAACATGATGAAGTGTCGGAATAAGAAAACATTAAAACAATATTGGTGTATACAGGCGTTTCATTCATTTCTTGGATTTCCATATAGGTGGAGTCCTGATCAGAATATTTATATGAAGTTTATTACAACTAAAAAAGGTGTTTTAAGTAGTATCGAATTTGGAATGTGCTACTCGCCATCAACAATTCCAGATAAATATTATAATAAGCTAAAAGGGTGGTTAGATAAAGTATATATACGATTAACTGAGTCAACTGTGTTTACTTCTGAAATGAAACTAGCATTAATTTACCGTTGGAAGGATTGGTTAGAGTAGGTGAGATCAATCTAATTCTGGCTCTTTCCGGTCCAAGGTTGCTATCCAAAGATATATGTTTTAGTTAACTAAAACATATAACAAAATATTCTCTGAGGTACTTCCTAGTTACTTGCAACCAGAAAGTACTCATAATAGAGAGTTCCATTACTACTATAAATATATATGGTGTGAGTATCTTCATCAACTGAGAGAAACCAGTATTTATTATTATGTTTAAATTGAAAACATATACTATATCCACAGTTATTCTTTATTATTCTTTGAGCTTTCGTTAATATACGTTTATTATGTTTTAAATCCATCATAAAGTCTATTTTGTCATTTGTATAGAATCTTTGTTGGAACAACAAAATTATTTTTGTATTAAAATGTTATAAACTGAACTAATCAGATATAATATGATATCACAATGGAAGTTGCTCTCATATTAGGTATGGTTGCAGGATGGTACTCAACACATGGAGTTAAGTCCCAATTTGTAAGAGTATTAGATATTATAGTGTGGGGACCAATAGTTATATGGGCTGGATATAAAGTAAAAGAGCCAGAATGGCTTAAATGGGTGCTAGTATTTATCGGTTCAGCAACTATTGCGTATAATCTAAAAAATTATCTAAAACAAAGATAGTACGTTCTAGTTAATCACTCTATGTCTAAAAATAATCATATTTATTGTAAGTATGTTAAGAATGATTATATGATAACGATATTTTCCTAAATATATAACAATCATCCTACACACAAGTCGTACTTCCCGATCGTACGCGACTGGAAAGTACGTCTGTTAAAGTTTTCCAGTTCGAAACGAACTGTTGTGTCTCTGCACACACTATATACTCCAAAAAAGGCAAAATGAGTTGTTTCGATTGTTTTCTTGTGATTCTAGTTTTGGGAGGATTGATTGGAGGACTTATCCTCGCACATCCATACCCAGGCAATGAAGCATTTTATCTCCCTCCGCGCACTGAAGCCAATCGAGTAATTCTTGAAGGACGATACGTTGGCGCGATCGCACTCATTATTGTTACACCATTTTGGTTTGTGATCAACATTGTTCAATATAATGTAAGCAAGAGTGTGCGCAAAATCGTTGACATTTGGATATTTATCATAATAAATATATTAGGGATTGTTGCAATTATCTCTGCAACAACATCGGCTGGAACTAGCGCGATTACATTTACTTGTGGCGGTATGAGCAGCGGTCTTCTTGTCGCGTAGTTTCTTTCATTTCCTATGCGCAAGTCTGACTAATCGTAAATGTAAAATAAGCAAAGCAAAATACCTTTAGTTACTGATAAAATTAAATCTTATTGTGTAATAAGACTCAAAGTAAAAGTTATTCTACACTAAACTAGATAGGTATGGAGATTGACACTACTAACACGTTGTGTCGATTTGATACACTCCCTGATGATATTTTATTAATTGTACTATCTTTCCTTGGATGTAAACACGATTTACAGATAGCTCGGTTCGTATGTAAACGTTGGCGTTCAGTTGTTAATGAACTTCAGTTCAGTAAATATAAGTGTGGCGATCGTGATATAACAACGTGTGTAGCGAGTAAAGGATGTGTTGATGTTCTACAATGGTTGCGAGATAAGAGGTGTTATTGGAATGTAAAAAAAGTATGTGGAAGTGCAGCACGAAAAGGAAACATTAAAGTATTGGAATGGATAGATAGAAGTGATATCACACAGCGCAAGAGTTACATACTACGTAAATGCATATCAAAAGGAAAGATCGAAACAGCAAAGTGGTTGGTTGATAATTTCAAACTGACAGTAAAAGATGCACGATCTAGAGATAATGAAACACTTCAAGAGTGTGTAGCAAGGGGTCACTTAAAGTGCGCTAAGTGGTTTGTTAGATACTTTGGTCTAACTGCAGAAGATGCGCGATCTGATGATAATGAGGCTCTTCGTTGTTGTGTAAAAAATGGTCATACTAAAACTGCAAAATGGTTGGTTAGCCATTTCAAGTTAACTGTAAAAGATGCTCGAGCTCAAGATAATGTTGCTCTTTATGAGTGTGTAAGAAATGGCCACCTGGAGTGTGCGAGGTGGTTGGTTAGTCAGTTCGGTTTAACTACAGAAGATGCACGAG
>SDBT01002563.1_pt1 | contig 32015 bp, 23 predicted proteins | sample 2277101 | NCBI WGS metagenome assembly SDBT01 (sample SAMN10404973, study PRJNA504765) | marine sediment metagenome | isolation source: marine sediment core GS10_PC15, 103 cmbsf | place: Arctic Ocean: Southern Knipovich Ridge | collected 2010 | reverse complement strand
ACCCATAGACATGGAAGGCCATAACTCTGGTACAAGCAGCAACTATCGCAAGGCATTCACGCTGATTGAGCTTTTAGTGGTGATGTCCATTATATCGCTGCTGATGGCAATTTTGATACCGGTATTGGGAAAAGTAAGACAGCGGGCGCGAAAGTTAATCGACACCAACAACCAGCGGCAAACGACGGTCGGCCTCAATTCTTTTGCTGCCGACAATAATGAAAGATACCCTGAATCAGTCGCTACCATCGGCAATAAAAAGCATTGGAACTGGGGAGAACCAACTACGCTGACCAGCTTCAAGAAGCGCAGCCTCCACCGCTCGATGAGCGCATACTTGAGCACGTACATAAGCAATCCCAAAGTTCTTTTTTGCCCGAACGCCCCCCAAAAAAAATACAAATACCTCCAGCAGATTTGGGAAGCAGGCGACGACTGGGACAATCCCGAAGAATCCTCAAAAGCAGACCCGTTTTACGGAACTTATTGCTTCTACTGGAATTACGTCGGGTATCTGGAAGGACGCAAAGCCCCCTTTAGAGGACCGGCCAATACATTCGGCAGAGGACAAAGCAAATTGTTATTAAGCGATTATTTTGGCTACGACCATTGGGCAAACCCGGGTGTCTACCGCAGTTCCGAGAGATTCAAAGGCGCATCGGCGTCGGCCGGCACATGGGTTTTCGCATCTTATTGGGTCGGCCAAAAATCCAACGACGGCCCCAGGCCACCGTTGCCCGAGGTTGAATTGCAAGCCGCTTACATAGACGGCCACGTAGAGACCTTTACCCCATCGGACGCCATACCCATGAAAATGTCATTGGCCGCCGACGGCAGCGTCCCATACCCCGAAGGACTCGGCGGCGTATTCTATCTGCCAAAGAATGCCCTGGACTGAAATTGCAAAAGCAACCACACGGTGATTAAAAAGGTGTGAGCTAAAATTCAAATTGGTCTTTGAAGATGGTTTTGAAGTCGTAGACGCCGCTGAAATCCTCTATCGAATCGGCAGGCTGGGCGCTCATCCATTTGTTCTTTATCAGCAGAAACACAATCTCGCCGAAATCACCGGTGGTTTTGATGCCGCCGGTATTCAATACCAGCATCGCAAGCCTGCCCCATTTCTCAACAGCCATATCCTTCAGGCCCATGCAAAGCGCCTGGCCGGTGATATGGCCGGGCTCGTCGGCTTCTTTTTTCAGGGTATAAGCCAGACCTTCGTAAACGAACCTGACAATGCCGGGACTGAATCGGCCGTCTTCCCGGGCAATCGTCTCAAGCTTTTTTTTCATTTCTCTGGCCATAAACACACCAAACTTGTTCTTCTGCTTTTTTTACTTTTTGTTCAACTAACTCTTTGTCCCGGTTTTGCACCGGAATCGACCGAGAGTATAAACAGGTCTTTTCCGCCCTCGCCGGCTGCCAATATCATACCCTCTGAAGTGCCGAACTTCATTTTTCTGGGTTTCAAATTCGCCAGGCAAACCACGGTTTTGCCGACCAACTCTTCACATTTATATGCCTTGGCAATCCCTGCCAGGACCTCTCGCTGCAGACCACCTAAATCCAGTTGCAGACGCAGCAGCTTGTCGGCACCGTCGACCGCCTCTGCCTTTAGCACCTTTGCGATTCGCAAATCAATCCTGGCAAAATCGTCTATCGTACATTCCGGCGCTATCGGCTCGCTGCTTGCAGCAGCCGGGGCCTCGATTCGGCCGGTTACTTTGCTTTCTTCTATCATTGCGTCCACCTGCTTTCTATCAATTCTGTCAATCAGCCTTTTGAATTTGTTTATGTTGCGGTTCTCCAAAACCTTTTCAACGTCTGCGAAGCTCAGTGGTTCGGCACCGAGAAACTTCTCGACCTTCTCTGCGTATTTGGGCAAAATAGGCTTTAGATAAATCGTTAGAACCTGTACTGCGTTTATCACGGCTGTGAGCGTAGTTCGGGTCTTTTCCAAATCGCTTTTTATCGTCACCCACGGCTGGTTCTGCTCCACATATCGGTTCGCCTCGTCGGCCAGTGCAACAATTGTCCGAACGACCGATGCATAATTAAGAGACTCGTAATTCTCTATGATTTGTTCTTTCACAGCGGTCAGCTTATTTATCAGCTCTTTACCCTCGTCATCCAATTGGCCAAGTCGGCCTTCCAGTTTTTTCGTCAGCATCGGCCCCGAACGCGAGGCGAGGTTGGCGAACTTGCCGACCAAATCGGAATTGGTTTTATTTACAAAATCTTCTACGCTCAAGTCTATATCTTCGATGCCATCGGTGAGTTTGCCGGCATAGTAGTATCTAAGGAATTCGGCGTCGAGGTGTTTTAAATAGGTCTCGGCCTTGATAAACGTGCCGCGGGATTTACTCATTTTCTCGCCGTTGACTGTCAAAAAGCCGTGAACAAAAAGCTTATTGGCGGGTTTGAACCCCGCGCCCATAAGCATTGCGGGAAAAAACAGGGCGTGGAAGTACATAATGTCTTTGCCGATGAAATGGTAAAGCTCGTACTCATCACTGTTCCAGAGCGTATCAAAATCGATATTGTTTCTGTCGCAGTAGTTTTTAGCCGAAGCCATATATCCAATAGGAGCGTCGAGCCAGACGTAAAAGAATTTATTCTCTTCGCCGGGAATTTTAAACCCGAAGTATGGCCCGTCGCGCGAAATGTCCCAGTCTTTAAGACCGGTCTTGAACCACTCGTCGAGTTTATTAGCGGTACTCTTTTGCGCATAGCCTTTTTTTACGATAAGGTCCTTTAACTGCTTTTCATAGTCGGCCAGCTTAAAAAAGTAGTGGTCACTTTCTTTTCGGACAGGCGTAGCAGAGCAGGTCGCACATCGAGGGTCGATTAAATCGGTGGTCTGATACGTCCCACCACATTTGTCACAGGAATCGCCGTACTGGTCTTCGGATTTGCAGCGGGGGCAGGTGCCGCAAACGTATCTGTCCGGCAGAAACATATCGCAGTTTTGGCAATAGGTCTGCTCGACTCGGCGTTTTACAATTGAGCCGGCCTCATTTAATCTGGTGAAAATAAGCTCGCTAAACTGCCTGTTTTCCGGTGAGTGGGTCGAATAATAATTATCGAATTCGATATGAAAGCCGGCGAAGTCGGCCTGATGTTCTTTGTGCACGCGCTCTATGAGTTGCTCTGGAGAGATTCCCTCGGCACGGGCACTTATCATAATGGGTGTGCCGTGCGTATCGTCTGCGCAGAAGTAAAGACATTGATTGCCGCGCATTTTCCAGAAGCGCACCCAGATATCGGTCTGCAGATATTCGACCAGATGGCCTATGTGTATCGGACCGTTGGCGTATGGCAGCGCCGAAGTTACGACAATTTTACGCGGCATAGTTTTTCCTTATTACCGGTTGTTTCTCAAATCTATGGCAAGTTCTAACATTAAAACAACTATTGGCTAATGTCTTCGGCCTCGGCGTTATCCTGGTCATTCTCCTGGGGTTCAGGTTCTTTCTCTCCCGCAGCCGGAACCGAAATTACCTGGAGCTCATCGACCGGTACAACGATTCTTTCCCCATTCTCAAGCTCCACACCGACAAGCTGGGTCAGTATTTGTGAATCGGTAACTCTGCCCTGGCCCTGTTCGATTTTTACTTTAGCGTTTTTCGCAGGCAAACGTTTTTTAAGTTCCAGGTAAGCCTCGTCTTCGTAGCGCAGGCAGCATTTTAGTCTGCCGCAATAGCCGGATATCTTCGCCGGGTCGAGTGTGGCTTTTTGCATCTTGGCCATTCGCATATTGACCGGCTTCAACGTCTTGAGAAATCTTATACAGCAGCACTGTTGCCCACAGCTTTCCACATCACCAAGCAGTTTCGCTTCGTCACGTGCGCCGATTTGACGCATCTCAATCCTGGTCTGATACTCCTGGGCAAGTTTTTTAACCAAATCTCTGAAATCCACACGGCTTTCGCTCATAAAGTAAAAGATGATTCGCTCACCGCCAAAAATGTGTTCGGCGTCGACTATTTTCATCGGAAGTTCCATCTCTTCGGCAAATTGCCTGCAGCACTGAATTTCATCCTGTGTGATTTTCCTAAGGTGTTTTTCTTCGCTCACATCTTCAGCGGTTGCGTACCTCATGACCTTGCCAACAGGCCTTTCAGAGAACTCTATATTGCTGTTATCATAGTATTTCTTGATTTGGGCCTTGGCCAATTTGAACTGTCCGGCTTTGTGAGGAGCGAACCGGCCCACAAGATGGCCAAGCTCAAGGCCTCTGTTGGTTTTTACAACAACGCGGGTCAGCAGTTTGGGGATATGGTTTTCGTGATGCTCAAACAGACCGATAGTATTCATCCGGCCGTAACGGACCAGCATATATTTTTTATTCTTCGCGTATTTAGGCTTTACTTCCGAAACTCTTGTCATTTTATTTACCTAAGGCATATTATAAAATAGCCAACAGGTATGATACTCAAATCGCCGCCAGGTGTCAAGACAAAGCCGCCCGCGATTGAATGTTGCGATGTATTTCGTAGATTTAACTGCAGAAAAGTTACTTGAAATTCCTGTTCTTAACAGGTATTATAGTAGGATTAGACCGAACAGGAGAAAATGCGGTATGAGAATTAGCAAAATGCTCAGCCGGCTTGGACCGGCCTTTGTTGTTGGCGCATGTATCATCGGGCCGGGCAGCGTTATGCTGATGTCTAAAACCGGAGCGCTTTACGGCTACTCGATGCTGTGGCTGTCGGTTCTGTCGGGCGTATTGACATGCGGGTTTATCATTCTTTTTATGCGGTTCGGTATCTATTCTCAAGAAACTTTCCTGGGCGTGACACGGCGAAAGTTGGGGCCGTTCTTCGCCGTCATTTGCGGCCTGTCGCTGGCTTCCACCGATGCGGCGTTTCAGTTCGGAAACTGTCTTGGTGTGACGGCGGGAATGAATATGATATACAAAAACGTCCCGCCTCAGGTCTGGCCTATCGCCTTTACCGCCGCGGCTATTGTCTTTATGTTTGCGTTCAAACGGATTTATGGAATCATCGAGAGAATGATGCAGGTGTTACTGCTGGTAATGCTGGCGGCTTTTGCGGTCAATATGGTATTGGCAAAGCCGGATTATCTCGAAGTATTCAAGGGCATCTGTGTCCCGGCTATCCCATCTGATGTCGACTGGGTAACAATTGGCGGGCTGGTAGCGACGACCTTTGCGCTGGTAGCTGTAGTCTTCCAGTCGTATACCGTCAAGGCGCGTGGCTGGAAAGAAAAGGACCTTGCCAATGGAATCTCCGATACACTGGCTGCATCTGTGATTTTCACACTGATAGGACTGGTTATAATGACCACGGCCGCAACGGTACTGTTCAAGCAAGGCATTAAAGTTAACAGTGGCGCGGCGATGGCTTTGCAGTTAGAGACGGCGTTTGGCAGATTCGCCGGCACTATCTTTGCGATAGGCTTTTGCGCAGCGGCGTTTTCGAGTTTCATCGTCAACGCTCTTATCGGCGGCGTACTTATCAACGACGGGCTGGGGCTGGGTGGAAAGCTGGATTCAAAACCAACTAAAATTTTCGCTACGTGCGTACTATTGACCGGCCTGGTAACATCGCTGATGATTATCGGCTATAAGCCGGCAACGGACATGTCAGCTCAATCTGCCGGCGCCTTTGCGCCGGACCCAAAAGTGATAGCAATCGCGATTGGACAGGCAGCCACACTCCTTGCGATTCCGTTTGGGACTATTGCGACCGTAGTGGTGCTTTTCGACAGTCGCTCTATGAATGGACGCAAGCTTTCGCTTTGGACAAAAGGCTTTGTGCTGTTTGGTGCAGCGGTCCTTCTGGGGATAGCGTTTATGATGTATATTAAAATCGAACCGACCATTTCAAAATTCTTTGGAGCCGGATAAAATGCCCGGCTGAAAGAGGACTTATTGGTCCACCGAGCACAGGCTCGGATTCGGAGTAAACAGGTAAAGGAGTTGCTGTGAAAGAGCAGGAATTACAATTAGTGCACGAGACCAGTGTCAAAATATTGGCCGAGATTGGTGTACGTCTGGAGCACGATGATATTGTCGAACGCATGGTCAAAGCCGGCGCAACTCTCGGCCCGGGTGCCAATGAAGTGCGTTTCCCCCGGAAAATGATAGACGAATACCTGGCGATGGTACCGGATAGCGTTGAACTGGCAGACCGTTCCGGCAACACAGCGGTACTGACAGCCCAGAGCCCTTCTGTATTTTGGACAAACCCTGCTTTGAACATTCGGCGAGCCGACAACGTTTCGGCTGTTACTACCAAGGACCTGGCCTCTATTGCCCGGTTGTGCGATAACCTGCCTAACATTAATGGTGTGATAGGTACGGCTATGGCCGATTTGCCGTCGAAACACTGTGATTTCACAGGGGTTAGAATTATCGCTGAGAATTGCCGAAAGCATATTCGTGCACTGTGTTTTAGCGGCGAGGGTATGGAAGCATTGAAGGAGATGAAAGAAGTTTTTCCCGGCAACTGGCTGAGCGTCGGGTTTACGGCGCATGGGCCGCTGAGGTGGACCAATCTGGCTTTGGATGTATTCGCCAAGAGCGCCGGAAGCGGAATTCCTGCAACGATTAACGGCGAACCCATGGCCGGAGTAACAGGGCCGGTCAGCATTGCTGGTTCAGTGGCAATTGGCAACGCCGAAATCCTTTCAGGTATTGTGGTAAACCAGGTTTTAGAGCCCGGCAGGCCGATGATATATAATCTCGGGCTCGCGCACATTTTTGATATGAAATACAGTACCGCTGTGACGGGTGGGCCGGAGAATGCTCTTTTTGCAGTGGCCAGCGCCGAATTAGGCAGGTTTTACAATATCCCATCCAGTTCGTGGGCATCTACGGACGCGGTCTTCGAAGACGGGCAAGCGGCTTTTGAAAAAATGTTCGGGATACATACTCACTCGATAAACAAAGTAAGCCTGATTTGGGGACTGGGTCAGTTAGAGAGTGAAAAAACCATCAGCCTTGCACAGTTGGTCATCGACAATGAACTTATCGACTACGCCCGGCAGTATGAGCGGGGGTTCGCGGTCAACAAAGAGACGCTGCAGTACGACCTGATAAAACAAGTCGGAATCGGCGGCTCTTTTCTGGATACCGAGCATACTTTGATGAATTTTCGCCAGCACCTGTGGTTCCCAAAACTCATCAACCGCAGCCCGCGAGGGGTGTGCGAGGCTGGGCTGGAGCAAAGAGCTCTCAACTACGCCGACCAGATTCTGGCAGAAGACAAGGAAGAAAAAATCTCCAGTCACCAACTGGATGAACTTAAGAAGATAGAGCAGAAGTACCGCAAAAAGATTATAAGTTGAAATCAGCAGCAAGTCGGCTTGTTCGTTACCAAATTCATATCTTCTATGCGACGAGATTCAAAAAAAGGTTCTCGAAAATAAGCTTTTCGTTAACACTGTAATCAATCCATCGCATAGTATTGGCGGCATCAGTAATTTTTTCCGCTGCCTGCTCGGGGGCAAAACGATTAGCCAGGATATTAATCTCTTTTTGCTGGTCGAAGTTGACCGTCTTTTGCTCATCTGCAAGCTTTAACTTCATCGCGTCCTGCAGAGCCGATATAATTACCCTGATAAAGGCCTTATGTGCCCTTCGATTAATATCTGACCTGCTTGTGTCCGGCTCGAGTTTAGACCAGACCGCAGCAAGCAACTTGCTTTCGGCCAAAAGCTTCTCGGCCATATCGATAGAATCAGGGTACTGATACCCTGCCAAAGATTCTATCAACCGTTTCTTCGTTTCGTAAAGTTCGGCATCAGCCAACTCAAGTTGTGCCCATTGATACGCCTGGCCGATACTGCCGTCAGAGAGACGGGAAAAATATTTGGCAACATTTTCGTCAAGGCCGGCCTCTGTCAACTTATCAATAATCTTCTCTTCATCTATCGGCCCGAATCGAATTATCTGGCACCGTGACTTCGTGGTGGGCAAAAGTTTCTCCAGATGCGTGCACAGCAAAATGACCGAACAAAATGCCGGCGGCTCTTCAAGGACCTTCAACAGCGAATTCTGCGAAGCGGCGTTGAGCTTCTCAGCTTCGCTGACGACAAAAACCTTTCTTTGTGAAAGCCCCGGCCTGGCAGAGACCTTGTCGATTAGAAATTCACGAATAACAGCTTTAGGCAAATCAATAGGTGTCTTTTTATCTTTGCCGTCTTTGGTAAACTGTATCAGCTCCTTGTAAACATGACCGAAATCAGGATGAGAACCGGCATCGAAGAGTTTGCAAGATTGACACTTGCCGCAACTGTCGGCGGCATTATTCTTTGTAACAGGCCCTTGGCAAAGCAGCAGCTTCGCCCACTCACTGGCCGTCTTGAATTTGCCGATGCCGTCGGCGCCTGCGAAAATATAAGCATGCGCCGATTTGTCCGAGGCATAGGCCCGCTGCAAAACGTCAATCGCATTAGCCTGACAAAATATTTCTTTCAGTGACATGTTGGTAAATTTTAGAATCGCAAATTAACACTGGTTCTTATTGATTCAATTTATTTTTAATTGCTTCTATTACTTTCTTATGCACCGTCTCGATGTCACCGGTGGCATCAATTACTTCTACAATCCCAGGATAATATTCTCCTATTTTGAGAAACCCTTTTCTAACCTTTCGGTGATATTCTAAGCTCCTGGAATCAAATCGGTCGGTTATAACGTTTTCAAATAAGAAGGCTTGATTCGCATCCTTGTGGTTTGTTTTAGTTCTCTGGTTTCGCTTGTGCCCAGTTCGGTTGCGGCCTTCCTCGGCAGATATATCAAGTATAAGTGTCAGGTCAGGCCAAATATCTTCCACTGCAAATTTGCCCATTTCAATTATCTTGTCAACGGGACAGCCACTGCTGCCCTGGTAAGCGCATGTAGCTGAAATAAATCTGTCACACAGAACAGTTTTACCAATTGCCAATGCGGGTTTGATTACTTCTGCAACAAGTTGGGCTCGTGACGCCATGAATAACATAACCTCGGTGTGCGCGTCCATTTCTCCTTTAGCATCATATTTTAGGAAACGACTGATTTGATCACTTATTTTAGTGCCTCCGGGGTCGTAAGTCTGTACTACCTCAACGTCTTTATCGCCCAAGTAGTTTGCAAGTAGTTTTAACTGTGTACTCTTTCCGCACCCGTCCGGCCCATCAAGAACAATAAACCTGCCCGAAAATTTCTCTTTTATGTTTTCACTACTCAAGTTAGCTTCCTCTCTTCTTTTTATTTTGCCAATTGGAAATTGTCTTCGCCGACCAACTGTTTCATCCTCTTACAGAAGTCCACATTCGGGTTAACAGCCAATGTTTTGTCGGCGCGGGTATGGACTTTGGCACTTTCGGTTTTTACCGCTACATAAACAGGGCTTTTACCCTTGTGATGCAGGCATATCTCTTTTATCGCAGCTATTCGTTCTTTAGTAACGTCTTTAGCGTCCAGATTTATCTGTACCACCGCCGCCAGCTTTTCGGTCACCTCTTCCAGCGGTATCAGTTCCTCTGCGAAGATATTTGGCTTTTCTCTTTTGCAATCAACTTTGCCTTTTACAAAAATAACCCTGTCTTCAGTCAGTAAGTCGGCGAAGCTTTTGAGCACGCCCGGAAACATCACGACCTCGACCTGCCCCTGCAAATCTTCGAGCACAAAGACCGCCATCTTAGCACCTGCGTTTCGGCCCCTCCTTGTCACCATCTGCCTTATCTTGGTTATCATCCCCCCGACTACAACCTGCCGGTCCTGGTGACACGCCTGAAGGTTCGAAGTGTTTCCCGAAGAATAAATATTTATAGTCTCTGCGCAGTGACTTAATGGATTGCTGGTCACGTAAAAACCAAGCACCTGCTTCTCATAAGCCAACATCTGAGATTCCGGCCACGGCGCAACTTTTGGCAAACGCTCATGGTCATCTGAATAATCGCTTGCCTCGTCGTCCTGGCCGAAGAAATTTAACTGCCCGTTCTGCTTGTCTGCCTGCATTCCGGCCCCGTTTTGCATCGCCTTTTCCAGCCCCGCCATCATCTGCGACCGGCTGCCGCCGAGCTTATCAAAGGCCCCCGCCTTTATCAACGCCTCGGCCACCTGTTTATTAACAGCCCGCAGGTCAATATTTTCGCAAAAATGGAACAGACTGCCGAATTGGCCGACCTGCTGCCGGGCAGAAATTATCGGCTCGACCGCTTTTTCACCAACACCCTTGACCGCCGCTAATCCGAACCGTATCACGCCCTTCTTGTCCTTGTCATACAGAGGCGTAAAGTCAACACCGCTTTCGTTTATGTCCGGCGCCATTACCTCAATCCCCATATCCCTGCATTCGCCGATATAATCCACGACCTTATCGATACTGCCGGCATCATAAGTCAAAAGCGCCGCCATAAATTCGATAGGCCAGTGCGTTTTCATATAGGCGGTCTGGTACGCGATAAACGCATAACGCGTCGAATGGCTTTTATTAAAGCCGTAACCTGCGAAGCGCTCGATAAGCTCGAAAATCTCATTTGCCTGGCCGGCGCTAAGCCCTTTTTTGCCGCAGCCTTCGATGAAATCCTTCCTTGCCTTTGCGATTACCTTGCGTTTCTTTTTGCTTATGGCCTTAATCATCGTATATGCTTCACGCAGCGGAATGTCACCAAGCCGGTTACTGATTCGCATCACCTGTTCCTGATAGACCATAATACCGTAGGTCTCATCGAGAATTTCGGTCATAATCGGATGCGGCAGCTGCCATTTCTCACCGTGCTTGCGTGCGATGTAATCCGGAATGAGCGTCATTGGCCCGGGCCGATAAAGAGCGTTTGCCGCAATCAGGTCTTCGAGTCTGTCAGGCCCCATCTTCATAAGCAAATCCTGCATCCCGCCCGACTCAAACTGAAAGATACCCTTTGTTCTGCCTTTGGCAAACAACTCAAAAACCTCCGGGTCATTGATGTCGATTTTCTCAAGGTCGATATCGACGCCGTGAATCTCTTTGACCAACTGCCGGGACCGTTCCAACACACTCAGTGTCTTTAGGCCAAGGAAATCCATTTTTAACAGACCAACTTGTTCAACCAACGGCCCTTCGAATTGGGTCACAATGTCGTCGGAATCCGACGCCTTATAAAGAGGCAGAAAATCAGTTAAAGGCTCATCGGCAATGACCACGCCCGCCGCGTGCACCGATGCATGGCGTGCCAGGCCCTCGAGCCTTTTTCCAATATCGATTACTTCTTTTGTCTGCGGGTCTTTTTCGTATGCCTCTTTTAATTGCGGCTCCGTCGCAAGGGCCTGGTCGAGCGTTACGCCTAAAGACTCGGGCACCAGTTTAGCCAGCCTGTCTGCCTCGCTCAAAGGTATATCTTTGACCCTGCAGACATCACGTATCACCGCGCGTGCCTTCATTGTCCCGAAAGTTATTATCTGGGCGACATGGCCGTACTTCTGGCGGACATACTCGATTATCCTGCCCCGATTAGCCTGGCAGATATCGATGTCGATATCGGGCATCTCGTCACGCTGAGGGTCCATAAACCGCTCAAAGAGCAAATCATATTTCAAGGGGTCGATATCACAAAGCCCCAGGCAATAACCAACTATCGTCCCGACACCACTGCCCCTGGCCCCCACCGGGATATTGTTCTTATGGGCATAATTGCAAAAGTCCCAGTTGATAAGAAAATAGTCGGCAAAGCCCTTCGATTCAATCACGTCCAGTTCCCTGTCCAGCCGGGCTTTTATTTCATCGGTAATCTCGCCGTAAAGCTGCTTAGCATTTTCATAGCAAAGTTTCGTAAGAAACTGTTCCGGACTCGAGCCGTCCGGAGGCCGGAACCGCGGAGCGTGCCTGCTCTTCAAGTCAATCTCCACATTACACCGCTCGGCGATTGCCAGAGTGTTATCGCAGGCCCGGCCCAGGTCGGCAAACCTCTGTCGCATTTGCTCAGGACTTTTTAGAAAAACGTCTTTGGGGTATATCATTCTGTCAGGGTCGTCGGCAAGTTTGCCGGTGCCAATACAGCACAGACAGTTGTGGGCCTCGTAATCGTCTTCGGCAAGAAAATGCACATCGTTGGTCGCGACCAGCCCCAGACCCATTTCCTCGGCAAGGGCAATCAGCGCCTGGCCAAGTTCCGTATCGTCATCTTCATGCCTTTGAATTTCAATAAAGAACCTGTCTTCGCCAAATATCTTTAAGTAACTCTGGGCCGCTGCGACAGCCGCCTTTTTGTCACCTGCCGCCAGCGACTTGGCAATCTCGCCGCTGCGGCAGGCCGAGGTGCAAATCAGCCCTTCATTCAACTCAGCCAAAATCTCTTTGTCTATCCTGGGGCGATAGTAAAAACCTTCCGTGTAGCCAACACTTGCCAGCTTCAGCAGGTTCTTGTAGCCGACATTGCTTTCAGCTAAAAGCAGCAGATGAGACGAACTGTCTTTGATTTTGCTTTTTTGCCTGTCGAGTCTGCTGCGTGGCGCGATATAGGCTTCGATACCGAGTATCGGTTTTATCCCGGCTTTGCGAGCCTTTATATAGAACTCCAGCGCGCCGAACATATTGCCGTGGTCGGTGACCGCAACAGACTTCATCTCCAGCTCTTTGCAGCGCGCAAATAACTTCTTGAAACCGATCGCGCCGTCGAGCAGCGAATACTGACTGTGCAGATGAAGATGTGTAAATCCTTTGTTCGCCATAATCCGAGCAGTTAATTGACTATTGATTAAGAATTACGCCTCGGCTGCAATTATTATCTATCCGCCTAAAATTATCAACAAGAAAACTCCCGGCCCGGAAACAAAGCCCGCCGAAAGTCGGCTTTCTATGGTTGCATTTGCCGCGCCCCGAGTACTCGCCTGGCTGAGTAACAACACCCGCTAACTGCTCTAATATTCGCCGCCACGACAAATACGTAAAAAATTTCCTTGTTACCCGCTGTCTACCTGATTATAATCTTTAAATACAACCGAGTTTTGCCAGGGGAGCTTCGCCGGGAAGCTGAGAGTTCGCTGTTCGAGCGATTACCCTGTGAACCTGATCAGGCTCATACCTGCGAAGGGAGGCGACGAAAAATGGACTTGAAGCACTCCTGGAACGGGAGTGCTTTTTTTGTTTGAGGCGAAAATGCTTTCGATAAACGAAAAAATACAGCAATGTACCGTCGGTATTGCCGGCCTTGGCGGACTGGGCTCAACCGTCGCCGCCGCACTGGCAAGAACCGGTATCGGCAGACTCCTAATCGCTGACTTCGATACAGTCGAGCCTTCCAATCTAAACCGCCAGCAATATTTCACCGACCAGATAGGAACAAAAAAGACCGAGGCGACAATCGAAAACCTGCGGCGAATTAATCCCACTGTCAAAGTCGATGCCTACGATATAAAGCTCGACGCGGGCAATCTCGAAAAGATTTTCGCCGAGGCCGAGATAATCGCCGAATGTTTCGACAAGGCAGAAGAAAAACAAATGATTATCGAAACTGTGTTAAGTAAAATGGCCGTGCCGATAGTTTCAGTCAGCGGCCTGGCCGGCTTCGGCAACAGTAACACCATCCAGACCAGGCGTCTTTCGGAACGGCTCATATTAATCGGTGACAACACCAACGGCACTGATTCGAACCAGCCCCTGACCGCCGGCCGTGTCTGGATAGCGGCCAGCCATCAGGCCAACGCGATAGTCGAACTGTTAATAAACAGTATCGAAAAATAACCCGAAGGCAATAAAATGAAATCATTAAAAATTAACGGCCAGGAAAAACAGTTTCCCGCCGGGCATCTGCCCACAACCTTGAGTCAACTGCTGGAACAATTAGGCGTTAATGCCACTACTGTTGTTGCTGAAGTTGACGGCCAAATCATCGAGCGAGCAAACTTCGACCAGACCCGGTTGACCCAGGGCCAAAGCATCGAACTCGTGCGATTCGTACCCGGAGGATAAAATGTCAGACAAACTAAAAATTGCAGACAGACTCTTCTCCTCACGATTGCTCGTAGGTACCGGCAAGTTTGCTTCGAACGAACTTATGGCAGAAGCTATCGAAGCCTCCGGCACAGAAATTGTCACCGTTGCGCTTCGGCGAGTGGATATCGAAGATGAAAACGACGATATGCTGTCCGCTATCGACCGTGATAAATTCCTGCTTCTGCCCAATACCTCCGGCGCGCGCGATGCCGCAGAGGCTGTACGTCTTTCAAAACTGGCAAGGGCGGCAACCGGCATCGAATGGGTCAAGCTCGAAGTGACGCCCGACCCATATTATCTTTTGCCCGACCCGGTGGAAACGCTAAAAGCCGCCGAAATCCTGGTCAAAGATGGCTTTGTTGTCCTGCCCTATATCAATGCAGACCCCATACTGGCAAAAAAACTCGAAGACGCCGGCACCGCTACAGTAATGCCTTTGGCAAGTCCTATCGGCTCGAACCAGGGGCTAAAGACCCGTGCGGCACTGGAAATTATAATCGAGCAATCAAACGTCCCGGTTGTCGTAGATGCCGGCCTGGGCCTGCCTTCCCACGCCGCTGACGCTATGGAGATAGGCGCCGACGCCGTACTGGTCAACACCGCAATCGCAACAGCCGCCGACCCGGTTCAGATGGCCGAAGCATTCAAGCTGGCGGTCAGGGCCGGCCGGGCTGCTTATGAATCCGGCCCAGGGTCCGTTAGTAAAAGAGCAAACGCCTCAAGCCCGCTTACCGGCTTCCTGGCAGAGGACTAAAAAATGAGCAGCGAAGCAGCACATAACGACCCAGTCATAAAAACAATACTGGCTGACAAAGGCCTTGATGGTAATGGTACATTCTGGCAAAAGCAAATTGAAAACGTCACCGGCTCTGACGTCGAAGGCGCCCTGGCAGGGCCTGCAGGCCTCTACCGCCTCGATAAACTCACCGCCCTTATCTCGCCAGCCGCAGAGGATTACCTCGAACAAATAGCCCGGGCCGCCCGCCAACTCACGATTCAAAGGTTCGGCCGAACAATCAAACTATACGCCCCGCTGTATCTGTCAAATCACTGTGTAAACAGTTGCCTTTATTGCGGCTTCAACGCACAAAGCAATTTCGACCGAACAAGGTTAACCATCGAACAGGCCCTTGCAGAAGCCGATATACTCGCCGCCAACGGTTTCTCAGACATCCTGCTTGTCAGCAGCGAAGACAAAAAATTCATCAGCACCGACTACCTCGCCGAACTCGCAAAAAAGTTACGCCCGAAGTTCAGTTCGGTTTCGATAGAAATTTATCAATTGACCGGCCCCGAATACTCCAGACTCTTCGCCGCCGGCATCGATGGTGTCACCATCTATCAGGAAACATACAATCGCAAGACCTACACCCATTTCCACCCCGCAGGCCCCAAGGCCGATTATGATAACAGATTGGCTGCTCCGGATAGTATCGCCGCCGCGGGCATGCGCGAAATCGGATTAGGCGCTCTTTTGGGCCTGGCGGACTGGCGGACTGAAGTACTTGCCCTTGCCGAACACGCCCATTTCTTAATGAAGCGATACTGGCAATGCCACGTCTCGTTTTCTTTTCCCAGGCTGCGCCCCGCCCATCAGGTAGATAACACCCGGTTCGAACATCTGATAAGTGACAAAAACCTCGTACAGATGATAACAGCCCTTAGATTGTGTTTCGCCGACGCCGGCCTGGTAATATCAACCAGAGAAAGGGCACAATTGCGCGACAATTTGATTAAAATCGGAGTTACAAGACTAAGTGCCGGCAGCAAAACAAATCCCGGCGGCTATTCAGGCACAAGAGAAACAACCGGACAGTTTGAAATCGACGACAGCAGAAGCCCCGCGCAGGTAGCCGATATGATAAAAGCACAAGGCACAGAAGTCGTCTGGAAAGACTGGGACAAAGCCTTTGCCGGGTAATCGTCAATAATATATTAACCAGCCAATTGTTTCCAACTGGTCCGCTGAGTAGAACGCACACCCGAAACTACAGTAACCGAAATCATTACCAGAAGCGTGATGGCAGTAAACCAGTACCCCCACACCGCGGTCTGAACGTGTGCCATTTTCATAATGACCGTTCCTATGGCGAAGGACTGAAGAAACATCTTTATCTTGCCCGAAAAGGTTGCGGCAAAATTAATGCCCTTTGCTTCTGCGATATGACGCAGCACGGTCACGTAAACTTCTCTTAAGATAATAATCCCTGCCACTGACCACTGTATCACCGCCATCACAGCCGGCGAAAAACTAAAGAGCTTTGGTTCGCCTATTATGGCAAAACAGATAAAGGCGCCACAGACCAGAATCTTGTCCGCCAGCGGATCCATCATTCGCCCGAGCTTGCTGGTAACTCCTAATCTTCTGGCGATAGTACCGTCAATCATATCGGTCAAGCCTGCGATAACAAAAAGAATGAAGGCGATATCGAGAAAACCCGGAAAAGGCAGCTCCCCGTCGGCATAGCGTGGAGGTGCGTAAAAAATCATTATCAAAAAGATGATTGTCAAAACGAGCCTGCCGAAAGTCAGAATGTTAGGAATGAACCTCAACATAGCCGAAAGTTTACTTCTGTTGCCGACAGAAATCAAACACTAAATTTGCTCAACAACCAAATCATAGTCTTTTGTATCCACGACCCTGACATTCAAAAAAGTCCCCGCAGCCGCCGAGCAGTTCTTCACCAGGCAGAGGCTGTCAATATCCGGTGCCTGGCCATAAAAACGTGCCCGCCCGGCGTCTTTGGCCTCGACAGAATCAAGCAGACAGATAAGTTCAGAGCCGATTCTGCTCTTATTTTTGGCAAAGGCGATTTCCTGCTGCCTCAGCATCAACTCTTCGAACCGCTGCTGCTTAACTTTATTCGGGACCTGACCGGCCATTTTCGCCGCCGGCGTGCCGGATTCGGCATAATACTTAAAACAACCAAGCGCATCGAACCGGGCCCATTTGACAAAGTCCAGAAGTTCAGCAAATTCGGCGTCGGTTTCGCCGGGCAGCCCCACTATCAGTGTTGTCCGCAGCACAATATCGCCAGGAACGTCTCTGAGTTTTTCTATCAGCCGACAAATCCGTTCTTTAGTGTTGGGCCTTGCCATCTGTTTCAGGATTCTATTGTTTATATGCTGGATTGGGATATCCAGATAGCGAACGATTTTTTCACTTGCCGCGACAGTCTCAATCAGTCTCTCCGTTATCCCGGTCGGGTACAGGTACAACAGCCTAATCCACTTTACCGCCGGGGTCTTTTCAAGTTCACCAAGCAGTTTCGCAAGACCGTCTTTCATTTTAAGGTCTCGGCCGTAGGCAGTGACATCCTGTGCGATTACATTCAATTCGACAACACCTGCGGCTGCCAGCTCCTCAGCCTCGGCAATGATAAGCTCTTGCGGCTTGCTTCGCAGCCGACCACGAATAGCAGGTATCGTACAAAATGCGCAGTTGTGATTACAGCCTTCGCTGATTCTAAGATATGCCCAATGCGCCGGCGTAATGCGCAGCCGGGACCTGTCATCATGTATCTGATGCGGGGTCTGTGTTATATAAGCAGACGGCGATTCGGATTCCAAGGCCTTTTTTATTATCTCGGCAATACTATCACGCTGGTCAAGACCCACGATAGCGTCGATGCCGGGGGCCTGACTTAAAAGCTCTGCCCCGAGTCTCTGGGGCAGACAGCCGGCCACAACCACTTTCCTGACCGCCCCTGCTTGTTTGCGTTCCAAAGCGTGGTTTATCGCCTCAAGGGCCTCTGCCTTGGCAGGTTCGATGAAGCTGCACGTATTTACGACAACAACGTCGGCTTCATCGGCGTCGGCACTTATAACCAGGCCGGCCTCGGCAATTTCAGCCAGCATCCTTTCGCTGTCGACCAGGTTCTTCGCACAGCCAAGCGCTACAAAGCCGACGGTAACATAATTTTTTGGCCTTTTATCCGCCATCACCTAATAAGAATATCAAATGACCGTCTTTGGGTCTAATGTTTTAATTTGCTCATGCCCTGGTTAAAAGCCACAGCGGCAATTTCCAAATGATTTTTTTCTGTACAAACCGCACTTTTTCTGCTCAAATATAGATGCCATCTGCATCTCGGGCCTGACACCGAGTTTCAGTAAAGCAACCGAATAAAAACTATGTTCATTTTTAATTTAAAGCGGAGAACTGATTATGGACGACTTCGACTTGGATAATATTCCATCCGGTGATGATCTCGATGCCCCGATTCCTTTCGACGACAATGAAAATAACAACGCCAATGTCTCACATTCACCTTTGGATTTAGGTGCAGGTGGTAAGGCCAAGGCCGAACCCTTAGAAATCGAGCCGATTGCTGAGCCTGTTTCGACAAAGCAGCCTGCGCCAACCGCCGCTCCCGGCCCAGTTGCCGGCGGCGAACGCATTGCCAATGTAAAAACGTTCTTCACTAAACTGCACGCAGGCGCACTCGATTTTCTCAGTGAGCAAGTCAAAAAGTGGCTGAAAAACAATCCTGATATTGTAATTAAGCAGACAAATACGACCTGCGGAACGGTAGTAGGAAAAAAGGCAGAACCCAGCCTTATAATTACTGTCTGGTATTAAAGACCTGATGCCGATAATGATTCGCCGCGCCGGCTCCGGCCAATAGCGAAAACATCATCAGCCCCGCCAACACCAGCACGCCGCCTCTGGCTATGGTTTTTACAGTCTTTTTATTCCTTTGTCTATCCTCCAAAAAATGGTGATTATTTTAAGCAAAATTGCGGATTGACCCTGGCCTGCAATGAAAATGGAAGTGCTCTCCGTTGCGCACCCCCTCCGCAATAGTCAAAAACTCCAAATCTCATTATTTCCTCCTCAGTAATCCATTATTATACCTTCTTATTATTCAACAATTCAAGAAAAAAGGTGTTGCTCAACCCCTAAATATTGCTATACTTAGTGAAAATTCTTGACTTATTTTGAATTTTATATTATTTTTCTGTGTTTGCCTGTCTGTGTATGGCAGGAAGAAACAATATTTGGAAAAAAATTTGGAGGTTTTTTGTGGCTAAACAGTTGGCTCGTGAATTGATTAATTCCGGGGTACATTTCGGACACGGCGCAAGCCGTTGGAACCCGAAAATGGCCTCGTTTATTTTCACAAAACGCGGTAACATCCATATCATTGATGTTAAAAAGACCTTAAAAGGGATTCTGATTGCCAAAAAACTCCTTGCCGATATGGTTGCTTCCGGCAGGGACGTTCTCTTTGTCGGCACCAAGCGACAGGCACAAAAGGCCGTAGAGACCGCCGCTGAAAAGTGCGGAATGCACTATGTCTCACAGCGATGGCTCGGCGGAATGCTCACCAATTTCCGCACTATCCGGTCGCGACTGCAAAGACTGGAACAACTCGAAGCCATGCAGGAAAACGGCACCCTCGACAGCGAAAGCAAGAAGCAGGCTTCAAGACTCAAACGTGAGATGCGGAAAATCAGCTCCAACCTCACCGGCATTCGCAAGATGACCCGCCTGCCAGGCGCTGTTGTGGTAGTCGATGCCAAAAAAGAATATCTTGCCCTGCACGAAGCCAGAAAGCTCGGTATCGCCACAATCGGAATTATCGATACCGATTCCGACCCTGACACAATGGACATCGCGATTCCAGCCAATGACGATTCCATTCGAACGATTAGTTTAGTACTCGGCGAGTTGGCCGATGCCGTGGCAATCGGCAAGACAATGGTTGCAAGTTATGCCGAATCCAAACCTCGGCCAAAGCGAGTTCGCTCAAGAAGGCCGGCTATGGGCCGGGCAGACAGAGAAGAGGCCGCCACGGCCGCTGCTGTCAAAGAGCCGCCCGCAAAGACCACAGAAGCCATCCCTGCCGAACCGGTAAAGGCACCTGAGTCGGCTGTGCAAGAGCAGGAAAGCAGCATCAAACAGACCGAACCGGTAAAGGCACCTGAGTCGGCTGTGCAAAAGCAGGAAAGCAGCATCAAACAGGCCGAACCGGTAAAGACACCTGAGTCGGCTGCGCAAGAGCAGGAAAGCAGCACCGAACAGGCCGAGCCGGAAAAATCCTGACCAGTGCAAAAAAATGTAAACGAATCTGCCCCTGTCCATAGGCTCAAGTCGGGATCCGATACAGGGGCTTATTTATAGCAATAATAATGTAAGCGAAGGAGTTTTTAAGATGACTGAAATTTCAGCTTCGACCGTAATGAAACTGCGAAAGATAAGTGGCCAGGGAATGATGGACTGCAAAAAGGCCCTGGCCGAAGCCGGCGGTGATATCGACCAGGCAATGGGGATATTAAGAAAAAAAGGTCTGGCGACCCTGGCAAAGCGGGCCGGAAGAGATACTACCGAGGGAAGGGTGGTTAGCAAAACCAGTGACGATGGCACCGTTGCCGTTATGGCCACGCTTTGCTGCGAAACAGATTTCGTTTCAAAAAGCGACGACTTTATTGCGACAACAAAAACACTGGCTGACTATGCTATGGCCTGCCGACAAGACGAAGGCCCCGAGAATATTCTCGAAACAACCGTTGAAGGCAAAAAGTTCAGCGAGTGCTTGACCGACCTGGTAAGCAAGACAGGCGAAAAAACAGAGGTCGGCGACTACGTCAAATACTCACTCGATGGCCCCGGCTTTGTAAGCGTATATCTCCACTTCAACAATAAAGTAGCCACAATGATTCACCTCGAAACAAGCGATGATACCGTTGCCTCATCAGATACGTTAAAACAGGTAATCGGCGAAGTGGCGATGCACATCACCGCGATGAAACCTATGGCGCTGGACAAGGACGGAATAAGTGCCGAAACCATCGAACGCGAAAAAGCCATCTTTGCCGAGCAGGTCAAAAACAAGCCGGAAAATATCCTAAAAAAAATAGTGGAAGGCAAGCTAAAAAAGTTCTTTGCCGAGAATTGCCTTTTAGACCAGAAGTTCGTCAAGGACGACAGCAAGACCGTTGCCCAGGTCGTCGCCGAAGCCGGCAAACAGGCCGGCGGCGAAGCAAAGATAAAAAAATTCATCCGACTCGGAGTCGGATAATTTAATCCGGAAAAAAGCTTGTAGTTTGCGGCAAAAAGGTTAATCTCAATTAGCCTCAGGGCCAGTGCCGCCAAATACGATTTGTTATTACCGGTACCATAACGGTTATATGTCAAAGCCCAAATACAAACGTGTGCTGCTGAAACTCTCAGGAGAGAGCTTTTGCCAGGCCGGCGGATTTGGCATCGATGGTCCCGCCGTTGAATCGATTGCACAAAGGATATCGCAGTTACGCAAACTCGGGCTCGACGTGGCAGTCGTTGTCGGAGCAGGCAATTTCCTGCGGGGACAGAACTTCTCCGAAGCAAGCAACATACCAAGAAACACCGCCGACTATCTGGGAATGCTCGCCACCATTATCAACGCCTGCACACTCCAGGAAACACTCGAAAAGCTGGGACAACCTACAAGGGTCTTAAGCGCAATCGAGGTACCTGCCATATGTGAGCGGTTTATTCGCAGAAGAGCACTTCGGCACCTTGAACGCGAAAGGGTCGTGATACTGGCAGGAGGCACCGGAAACCCGTTCTTTACCACCGACACCTGCGCTGCCTTGCGGGCCTCAGAACTCGATTCCGACCTGCTGATAAAGGCAACAAAAGTAGATGGCGTCTACAGCGACGACCCCGAAAAAAATCCGGATGCCCGGTTGTTTGAAAAAATATCTTACGATGATGTGTTAAAGCAAAACCTTAGAATAATGGACCACTCAGCGATAAGTCTGTGCCGAGAGAACGACATCCCGATTGTTGTTTTGAACATCTTCAAAAAAGGCAACATAACTAAAGCTATCTGCGGCGAGAAGGTTGGCACGTTAATTTGCTAAAGAAGGGATTCAGGAGCCTCTTAAAATGCCGGTCAACGAAATAGTCTCCGAGCATGAACAAAAGATGAAAAAGGCCGTTGAGTTTCTCGGCGATGAATTACGGGCCGTTCGAACAGCAAGAGCTTCCACCGGCCTGGTAGAGAACCTCAAAGCCGACTTTTACGGCACGCCCACACCATTGAAACAGATGGCGACCCTGGCAACACCGCAGAACGATATGATTATCATCAAGCCCTTCGACCCCTCCTCAATCAGGGATATCGAAAAAGCCATCAAAAACAGCGACCTCAGCATCGCCCCGATTATTGACGGCAAGCTTATCCGCCTTACGGTCCCGGCCCTTAGTGCAGAAAGAAGGACACAACTCATAGGCCAGGTCAGACAACTCGGTGAGCAGGCAAAAGTCAGCATCCGAAATATACGAAGAGACGCCAACAAACAGCTTGAACAGGAACAAAAAGACAAAATCATAACCGAAGACGACCGGGACAACGGCAAAAAGCAAATCGATGACTTTACCAAAAAACACACCCAGCGGATTGATAAGATAGTCAAAAATAAATCGGACGAAATAATGTCGGATTGACCCGGATTTGCTGCAAACAATCTATTTGTTGCAGCAGTACTAACTAATGTCGCTCTTTGATTGGGAAATCTGGTTTTTCTGTGGGGGATGAAATTATGCAAGCCGAACAAAACCCAAAAACAAAGCCGAAAAGAAAAATTCGAACCAGAATATTGGCTATGCTCGCCGTTCTCCTGGCTGTTCTGATTTTACTGGTGATTTTCCTTGTGCCGGCATACATATCAAGTGACAGTGGCCGCAAAATCATATTAGCCAAAATCAACAATGCCCTCGATGGCCAGGCTGATTTTACCGACCTTTCGATGAGCTGGCGAAAAGGCCTGACAATTACCGATTTCAGATTCAAGGACAACAACAACCATATCGCAATTACCGCAAAGCAAATCTCCACAAAACCTCACTATGGCTCTATCCTGACAGGCTCCCTGTCTTTCGGCCGAACCATAATCGACAAACCGACAGTTGAAATAAACCTTAAAAACAAATCCGCGAAAAAATCCAAAGCCCCGCCACAAAAAGCGTCATTACTGAAAGCCGCTCAGCCGGTAGTCCTGCCCATTAGAAAAATCGATTTGGTTATCAACGATGGCAACCTGAAAGTAACCGACCGCCGGACCCAGACCGTTGAACTGTCCGAAATAAACTCTGCCATTAACCTGCGCCCTCCCGGACAGCAGACAGATTTCGACCTTAATACACAAGTCGCCGGCAACGACAAAGGCTCACAGGTTCGGGTACAAGGCCGAATCAAACCCAGGCGAAGACTCGGCTGGAGCCTGGCCGGAACCACCGGTGACTTGACCGTCGAGGTCAATGACCTGGACCTTGCCTCTTTAGGCCCGATGTTCGCTTTAGCAGGCATCGATATCGAAGCTAAAGGCAGGATTTCCGCCGACATAAAAAGTGAAATTAAAGATGGCCGACTGAAAAATCTGCTCGCGGATGTAAAAGGTAAAAACCTGGAAATAACCGCTGCACTCTTAAAAGGTGATAGATTAAAAACCAATAGCCTGGACATTTACGCAAAACTGGCGACCGAGCCGGGCCTGATAAATATCGATAAACTGCAAATTCAGACCGACTGGTTCACTGCCCAGGCGACCGGAGATGTCCCCACCACCTTCGAATCTCTGGCAAAGTTCATAACAGCCGAATCCAAACGCGACTTCAAAGGCAGCCTCGATTGTGACGTGGTCGAGCTTGCCCGCCAGATTCCTCATACCTTGGGCTTGAAAGAAGGCATGCAAGTAACCTCTGGCAGGTTGACCGCAAATATAGAAAAACTGGCCGAAGCCGGACAGGGAAAAATCGTCGGTCAGGCCGAACTTGCCGGATTAGCCGGAATTGTCGATGCCAAAGCCGTATCTCTATCCGAGCCGGTCAAAATCCAGGGCCGGATAACATCAACCAAATCCGTGATAAATTTTGACAAGCTGAACGCTTCGACCTCATTTTGTAACGTCACCGCCACCGGCAGCAGCAAACTTCTGAATCTCGACGCCGAGGTCGACCTGGCAAAACTCCAGGCAGAACTCGGCCAGTTCGTAGATACCGGCCAATACCGTTTAGCCGGCCGGATTCTCGGCAAAGCGCAAATATCCCCAGGCAAAAACAAGATTAGCGTTGTCGGCACATCGACGGTCAAAGACCTTCGCATCAGTTCGGCGGCACGGGGCCAGGCTTTTGAGCCTGCCGCTGAGATAACTTTCGCTTTTGACCTGCCCAAAGAAAAAGATGTTGTTAATATCGACTCTGTGGAAGCGACCGCGAGTTTCGGTCGGCTGAATATAAAAAAAGCGGTCCTGCCGTTAAATAAAGAATCGCCAAAATTTATGAGCCTGCCGATTTCCGCAAGTTTCGATTTGCAAAAGCTCGTCCCCTTTATGGTGCTGTTCGTTTCTTTCCCGCGGGAAATGCAATTGGCCGGAACCGCCGAATCCGAAGTCTCGGTCAGCCTAAAAAATGGCACCTACACTATCGCAACCGATGCGACAACAATCCGCAACCTAAAGCTCACATCACCCGGCCGGCAGCCTTTCATACAGGACCAGGTCAGATTTGTTTTTGATGGCGACTATAATCCCGCCCAGGCCAACTGGCTTGTGCGAAAGCTGATGTTAACCAGTCCAGCCATAAAGATTAAAGGTTATTTTCAAAAAAACGTTAAAGGCGACCAAAGCAAATTACAGGGCCGGGCCGACCTCGAATACGACTGGTCGAGTGTCACTGCCATTGCTTCGCCCTTCCTGCCGCCGGGCCTGAAACTGGCCGGCAAAAGAAAAGACTCTATCAACTTCACCAGTCAATATCCGGTCGGTCAAAACGATAAAGTACTGGCCAATCTAAACACGAAAGGAAAATTCGGCTTTGAACAGGCCCGGTACATGGGACTGGATTTCGGGCCGACAAATATCAATGTTCAGGTCCAACAGGGCCTGCTGAAAATCGCGCCTTTTTCAACCACCGTTAACAATGGCCAATTGACTTTTGCCGCCCAGGTCGACTTTAACCAAAAACCAACCCTGTTGACCGCCTCACAACCGATTAAGATAACCAACGTTCAAATCACGCCCCAGACCGCAGAAAAACTCCTGATGTACTTAAACCCCATTTTTGCCAATGCCGCTAATGTCAGCGGTATAGCGAATTTAGATTGTCAGCGCCTTGCGATACCGCTGGCCGAGGGCCGCGAAAAAGACATCGACGTTGCCGGCACAATATCAGCAAAGTTTCGCTTGCAGGGCTCGGGCCTGCTCGCCCAGATACTCTCTGTTGTCGGCGTAAACACCCGGGGCCGTGACATTACTATCCATCCGACAGAATTTGTTTTGCGAAACGGCTTTCTGCGATACGACGATATGCGAATGGATGTCGGCGAATATCCGCTCAATTTCAAGGGCAAAATCGGCCTGAACAAAAGCCTCAACATGACAGTCACTTTGCCTTACACCATCGGCGGCAGGACCGTCAAAACACCCGAGGCCGCCGATAGAATCTCGCTGCCGCTGACAGGGACTATCGATAACCCCGAACTGGACCTGGGAAAATTGCTCGAAGAACAATTGAAAAAAGAACTGGAAAGACAGCTGCGAAAGGGCCTTGAGGAGTTGTTTAAGTAAACCAGCCCTTCATTTATGCCGAAAAATAGGTATACTGATCTCAATTGAATTTTCCCGTTTATTCGCGGGTAAGTATCTTAAAGATAAGCAATTACAGCTTTATTCGCGGACATTTACTACCCTTAAGGGTATAGTAACGTTGAAAGGGACTCGCGATGCTCAAAAAGCTATTGTCCACACCCACTACGCAGCTTGGCAAGGCCGGCCGTTTTGCGGTCTTTCAGATAAAGCTCTGGTCGCATTGCGCCAGGCTGCTGAAAAAGAACCATGCCGGCCAGCAGGCCGCTTCCCTTTCCTATCATACAATCTTCGGCGTTGTCCCGCTGGCAATCGTGACACTCTTCATCTTCCAGGCATTTGCCGCCGATAACGGCATGGCAAAGAGCGTCCAGGATTTTGTTTACAGCCAGCTTCAACTCACCACCATCGCGTTTCCCGACCCCGCCGATTCCGGCCGGGAGATAATGCTCACCGAATACCTCGATGAAATAGTCTCAAAATATTTCACAGGCCTGGGCAAAGGCTCGATTACTATTTTTAGCGCGGTAGTTGTCATCTGGGCGGCGCTGGCATTGCTGTCAACAATAGAGCGGGCTTTCAACAATATCTGGCACGTCGCAAGGGGCAGAAACTTCCTGCACCGGGTAATAAACTACTGGGCGGTCCTGACGCTGGGCCCGTTGCTGCTCGGCGTCGGTATCTATATCACTACAAGATACGCCGGGCTCCAGTTCCAAAAAACCGCCCCACAAATAGGCCCGGTCGTTCTATCTTACCTGGTCGCCGTGGTCGCGTTTTTCCTTTTATACTTTGTCCTGCCCAATACACGGGTCAAAGCAAAACCCGCCATCTGGGGAGCTGCCGTCGCGGCCCTGGTCTTCTCGATTGCCAAATGGGGTTTCGGAATGTACGTCATAAAGTTTATCCCATACAGCCAGGTCTACGGCGTTATGGGCCTTATACCGCTGAGTGTTTTCTGGATTTACATCACATGGCTGATTGTCCTGTTCGGCCTGCAATTGACTTTCACCACTCAGCATCTTACGACTCTCGACGCCGCCGACATCGCCTCTGCCAGAAAAACCGAAGACTATTTCCTTGCAAGTGATTTTACCGTCATCAACATAGTAAGAGAAGTCGCCGCCGCATTTGAACAAAACAAGGCCCCGGTCGAGGAACAGGTCATTTGCAGCAAGCTGGACCTGCCCGCCGAGTTCGGCGACAAAATCCTAAACCATCTTGTCGCAACCGGGATACTAATAAAAAGCTCCGAACCCAGAACAGGTTTCATGCCCGCCCAGGACCCGCAAAATATCAAGCTCTCCGACATCACAGACGCCGTCGCCACCGCCCAGTTCAGCCAGTCACCGACCCAGACCACCCCAGGCCTTGAGCAAATCACCCAGTCCCAGCGAAACACCTTGTCCCAATACACCTTGAAACAAATCCTAAGCGACAACATCAGCGACTAAATGATTAATGATTTTTTCTGCACGGATTCCTTCTCAATTTGAGGAAATTAGACTTCGATGAATACAAAACGGTGACAAGATCTATCGAAGAATACGGCTATTTACCTGCCAGCCAATTGGATGAAAAAATAGCAAAGTCTTTAAAGTCAACGTCACAGTCGCCATCTAGATCTCCAAGGTAAACCCAGATAAGCTCATAGGCACCCATATCAATGGTATCAGTACCATCACAGTTGCCATCCCAAAAACGCATCCTTTCATCCAAATCAAGCGGTGTCGGCTCGCTCGTATTACCGTCACCATCAACATCAAGAGTATCAGCAGGCACAGCGGCGTTGCTGCCTACTTCAATGCAGGGAGAATCTCCTGATAACCTCAAATTGTTACTGATTACGTTTTTGAACAAAGGGTTGTCATCAATGTTTTTGTTGGCGGCGCCGCCAAATGGAATACTGCCGTCATCTGGGTCGCTATCCTGGATGCAGCTAAATGTCACTATCGAGCTATCACCATCTATCTGCTGTTCTGTAACTGTTCCGCCGCTTGCGGTATTTCCCCAGAAAATACAGTTCGTTATTATCGGATCGTCCTCTTCTTCGGCATTATCAGTATACATTCCACCGCCCCACGCAGCTGTGTTGTTACTGACCGAGCAGTTGATCAAAGTCGGCCAGGCATCCTCGTAACTACCTCCCGCGTTAGATATCCCACCACCATCACCGCCGGCAGAGTTGTCAACGATAACGCAGTTAAGAAGGACCGGCTTGCTAAGGTCCTCGTTGAATACTGCACCACCACCGGAGCTGGCATAATTGTCACCGAAGAAGCAATTGACGATAGCAGGACTACTGTCATCATTTGTCATGCCGCCTCCGTTTTGGGCGGTATTGTTACTGAACCTGCAATTGATTACATTCGGATCGCAGTGCAAGTAGTTACACATTCCCCCGCCCTTTAATAAAGCATAATTAAGAGTGAAGATACAGTTTCTCACCGTCGGGCTCCCCTCGTAGGTATACATCCCACCACCGTTGCGATTGCTGCCGGTTCCGATTGCATTACCCTGTGTGATTGTAAAGCCATCAATCAAGGCGGTCGAATCTGTGGAGCTTCCCGTAACAACGTGATAGCTGTTATCAGAATTAGTGTCAGCTACTCCGATATCGCCACTCAAAATCGTTATGTTATTCTCCCAGTCTCTTTGTTCAAGACTGGTTTCTCCACCAGCAAATCCACCATAAAGTTCCACACTGTTGATGAGCTGGAAGGTCTCATTCGCATCATTAGGGGTTTGGCCCACACCCATATCCGCCCTGTACTCCCCATCAGCTACCCATATCTGATCTCCGGAACCGGCAGCACTTAATGCATCCTGCGGGTTAATATAGGCATCGGTCCAGCTCAAACCATCGTTTGCGCCGGTGGCGTTTTCGTCCACGTAAATAATATTGGTAGTTATCTCAAGCTTGGGGCGCAGACTCGTATCGCCATTATAATCGTTGGAATGAAAATATATCATCGCCTGGTTGAAAGTTCCGATATCCATTATCTGCCAGCCGTAATTTGAATAAGTGCCGTCATGAAAATCCCGGGCACTGCTTGTTACATCCCACTGCACCCAGCCATAGGAGCCCGGCATAGTTAGCGTATCTATCGATGTGCTGTTAAAGCTGGGCCGATTGCTCCACTTTGCTGTGCTCTCTGACCAGTCCTGGGTAATGCGATAGATGTTAAGCAGTCTTCCTGTTGGATTGACATCATTCCAGTGGAAATAATTAAGCTTGAGTATGGCGGATTTTATCGTGGCTGCCGCGGGAATACTGGTGAGGTCGAATTTCAGTAAGCTGTCAAGCTCTCCGGGGTTGAGGTTAATATTCCGCACTATTAGTACAACTGACGAGCCGTCCGGAGGGTTGGGATTGGGCCTGGTCTCGTCAACAAAAGTGTCATCAGTGGGAGCGATTGCATGTGCCGAGGCCGTCAAGAAAACTAAAATTACAATTAATGTTTTTACTCTCTCTATCGCATTCATTTTCTTCCGCTTTCATAAAGATTTATTTGCAGATTTTATACTTAGCTATCTCTAATGACAATAAGGGGGAATGCCAAAAAACCATATTTCAGCTATTCTCCTCCTAAGATAGCTGTAAGTATACCTTAAACCGAGTATAACAATTCTGTGGCTGATTAGCAAGGAAAAAACCGCCAAATCGGCCCTGGCTGCCTTGGATTTGATACCATTGCAACCAAGTAAAATCCGCCTTTGCGCCTACCTTTGAATACAACTGCAATACAACCTCAAACAAATCCTCGAAAACACCAATGACTAAAACCACTGCCCATCCCCACTGTCACCCTGAGCGAAGTCGAACGGGTCTATTAAAACCTCATTCCTGCGAAGGCAGGAATCCAGTCTGTAACTGGTGACAGAAAAGAGTTTACACTACCCCTTCTTTCTGTTAGAATCACCTCTGGAATATGGGGCAATGAGTGCTGATAAGTACCAAGTGACCCCACTCTTAGCTCTAAGAGGTTACAGAAGAATACAGAACAAGATAACTATCCTAAGGATCATAAATTAAGAAAGAGCTTTATGGAAGACATAACAATCAATAATCGAAAAGCAGGTTTTTGGGTGCGTCTTGCCGCAATATGGCTTGATATCCTGGTTATTTGCTTACTCTTGAAAACTAGTATGATAGTTCTGGAACAATTCGGTATCTTCGACAATTTCGAATATCTCGCTGTTTTATGCTTGATAGTTTATTTGGTGGTTTTCATTGCGGGAAAAGGCCGAACAATTGGAAAGATACTCTGTGGTTTAACAGTGCGACAAACAAATAATAGGCCTATAGGCTACTTGAGAGGCCTACTACGGGAAGTGGTCGGAAAGCTTATTGCTGGTATTTTCCTTTTTCTTGGTTTCTTCTGGGCTGGGTTTTTCCGATCCAAGCGAGGTTGGCATGATTATATTGCTCGAACTGTTGTTGAACAGGACTTAAGGGCTGTTAAACGCAGCAGATGGATTTTGACAGTAATACTTGCCATAAGCATTCTTTTCATAATTTCGAAAGTTGGCCTATTCTTTTTTAATATCAGTACTCTCCAGAAAAAAAATGTTTTAAGACCGGATGCTGTTGATATAAGTAGTTTAATGAAGACAGATCACAAGCCCTTTGTGGCATGTTTAAAAGCAAATGGAAAGCCTCCCATTGAGTATGTTGTTGATAAGTTCAAGCAACATGATGTAGTTATTCTGGGTGAGGGACACAGGGTTCGGGAGACTTGTGAATTCGTATCAGATCTCATTGAACCATTGTATTACCAAGCGGGCATTCGATACCTAGCGATGGAATTCTTGAAGTATAAAAACACGTCGCTGGCCAACCAATTAGTGACCGGCGAAACCTATGATGAGGAATTGGTGTTAGACCTGTTTCGTGACTATGGTGAGATATGGGGCTATCAGGAATATATGGATATTCTCAGAGCTGTTTGGCAAGTAAACCATACTTTGCCCTCTAAGGCGGAGAAGTTTATAGTAATTGGGATAGACAGTAATTGGGATATTAATGTTCTCAGGACAGGACGATCATTGTGGAAACTACCAGGTACCTTTTACAGAATGGCAAAGCGAGATAAGTTTATGGCAAAGGTTCTTGATTGGAAGGTGCTTAAAAAAGGCCAAAAAGCACTTGTTCATATTGGTGGACACCATGATTTCACCCGCTATCGTCAGCCGATAGCAAAAAACGGAAAACTGATTGCTGAAGTGTCTCCAAGATTTGGGTGTATCCTATATGAGAAATATAAAGACAAAATATTTCAAATCATGCTCCATCGGAGACACTCTCGGTCTGATGAAGCCAAATCACAACCACCTCTGATTATTTTTTTAGAAGATGTCTTAGCAATAAATGGCAATGTGCCGGTTGGCTTTGACGTTGAGAGTACACCTTTCGCTCCTTTAAGAGACAGCAAGAATTACCTGTTTGCGTATCAGAACTATGTGGTATTTTCTGATATTGCCCAAGGATACATATTTCTCAAACCACTGGAGAAGTTAAACTTGGTTTCATGGGCTAACGGATTTGTCAATAAAGAGAATTACGAAATATTGCGAGACCATCTGCAGAGACGTGGACGTATAAAAAAAGATCAGCGTCAAACCCCCGAAGAACTGAACGAAAGCATGAGGCGATGGCATGAAGATACGATGAAGCGTACAAACGGAGAGTAAGAATCTTCAATATGATAAGAAATACAGAACAGGAAGCAATAAACAAAGCCCTTTCTGAATCCAGCGGCAACAGAAGAATTAAACCTGTCCGCAAAACTTTTTTAACTTGGCAAAATCGCCTTTCAACTCCACTGCTTTTATTTCGAATCACGACACACGAATCACCAAACACGAACTCATTTCCGACCAAATTATTTTTGAATTTCAAGTGTTAACTTGGGCAAGTTGTAGTTAATTCTACATTCTAAATTCTCAATTCTGAATTTCTTCCTCCGCGATACGCTTCACGCTTCACGCAATACTAACTTAAATCAGGCTCAAAATTTCCTTGATTTTATTTAAAAATATGCTATAATACCCCCTGTTCGCCAGAAGGTGAACGCACCGCCAGAAGGCACCGCCGCACGGTCAGCAGACCCAGATTCCCAATTAGCAAATGCTAAATTGTCTATTAAACCAGTAACTTAAAACTTAAAAATTCATGACGTTAGCGTGTTACATAAGCATATACGCATATACTTATATACTATGCCGGCAGTTGTCAACCTTAAAATCAACAATGTTTTAGCGGTGAGTTTACCCTGAACTTGCCGAAGGGTGGCCAATAAGTCGTTAGCCCCGCGCCAGCACAGTTCAATCAAACGCCGTCCATAAGCTATATTTTAATCAAATGCGCACGGGTCTGCGGTGTAAAATCCAGATTTTGTAAAAAAACTTTATTGCCTGTACCATAACAACTTACGTCACTTTCGGCAGTCTCCAAAGCCCCTTTTTTCGCATCAAATGCGCAAGTTCCCTCTAATATTGGAGGGTGAACATATA
>SDBT01002562.1_pt1 | contig 32016 bp, 21 predicted proteins | sample 2277101 | NCBI WGS metagenome assembly SDBT01 (sample SAMN10404973, study PRJNA504765) | marine sediment metagenome | isolation source: marine sediment core GS10_PC15, 103 cmbsf | place: Arctic Ocean: Southern Knipovich Ridge | collected 2010 | reverse complement strand
TCAACATTATTATCAGCCTGTTCCTGATAGTAGGTTACCTATGCAACCCTCCTTATAGGAAACCGAAATGAAATTATTACCAAATCAAAATAGGGTACATAAATCCTTTTCATGCGTTTGCCCATCCCCGCCTGCCCGGCGGTTATTGTATTCTTGGTTGTTGAATACTTATGTAATATACAAAAAAAAATGCTTATATCCACTCCCTGAAGCAAGTGGTTTTACGCATAGTCTCGATAAAGTTTTTCATTTGTAGTCCCATTTTCCAATAATCCCGGCCAGTGTTGACATATCCTCTTCATTTGTTACAGACAGTATCAGGTTCCCGCTCATTACAATGTCTTTTTCTTCAGTCCGGTTATATCTTACAGGTGGTATATTTTCACCGCAAACCAGAATATTATCTTTTACAAGATTGGTGGTCGCCCTGTGAAAACGCAGGGGTGATTTTGCGATATCATAGATCAAATTATTGGCTACGGTAAAATCAGTGGTCCCTTCGTCTAAAAACATTCCGTTACTTTCCGCCCGTCCCGCATTTATATCAACATGATGAATATGATTACCGGTAATTTTGCCACCGGGCTGGAAGCCAAGCACATAGATTCCTCCCCCGTCACTGAGTGTTTTCATGATGTGATGAATATGATTCCCTTCAATCCGGGCTTCCCGGCAGGGGGTGGGTTCGGTACTCCAATGCCAGCCAATGGAAATACCCGTATAGGGCAGATCTGAGATCTGGTTGTTTTTTATGTGCGTCTGGGCGGTTATCCCGCTCCAGATTCCCACGGCACCGAAAAACTGCTGACCCGTTTCTGAAATAACACAATTTTCTACACGGTTGCCCGAGGCAACCTGTTGTGGGACTGATTTCCACCATGGAGACCGGTCGATCAGGCGCCCGCTGCCTTCGCCTATCATGATACCATTGCCGGAAATGTCTGATAATACGCAATTGGAAACAATGCAATCACGGGATCCCTCACCAAATCTAAGCCCCGATCCTCCCATATGGATCAGGGTGCAATTATTAAATGAACAATTTTCGGTCCACGATGCTTCTATTGCAGATGGAATGGTATTCCAGGTGGTCCCTCCCTCACGCGGATCAAAATGACATGCCTGTACCCCGGCATATCCTTTCGCCGGCAGGGAATATGAACAATGGCTGAAGGTAATACCGTCAAACATTATATTGCGAATCCGATCTTTTTCCGAACCATTCAGGGAAAGCAGGTTTTCAGCGTATGGGGCAATTATTTCTAACTCCTGAGGATTCAGTCCATCCGGTAATACTAAATATAGTAACAATGCTTCTTTGTCAAGATACCATTCGAAAGGCTGGTCTAAAAACGCAAAGGAATTCTCCAGGAAATAGCGTGGATGTGGCTCCCAGTTTCCGATAGTAAAAAAATCAAGCAGTTTTGCTCCAATTGAATCAACAGCCGTGATTTTATTTTTTCCACGGTCTATTTCTTTAAGGTTAATCCGGGTAATTGACCAGTCATGCAGCAGGACCAGTTCTACCTCCCGGGAATTTTCAGGCAAGGGAAAGTCACCCTGGCTGAAAAAGAAATTGGTGCGGTTATCCGCGCCAACTTTTGCCACGTGAAGGTATCCCTTATTCGGATGCCTGGCTCTCCGGGCCCGTTTACCGTCAATGAACAGTTCTCTGAAAATCCACGGCTTACCTTTTATTGCTGGTACATTTGCAACCCAGAAGTCCTGCTCATTTTTTTCCCAGTTATTAATCTGGACTCCTCCTGAGATTACTGGTTTCTGTCCGGGCATGGCCTTGTAAATCACCTGAAAACCGTCCCTGCCTGAATCCTCAGGTTTAAAAATGAATGGTTCCCCCGACTGATAAATTCCGCCATCAATGTATACCGTTATGTCAGCATACTGTTTGGAAAGCAATACAGACCGAACTGCCTCTGTGGCTTTTTTTATGGTAGCGAAGGGTTTTCCCCTGGTTCCGGGATGTAAATCATCACCGGATGGGGATACATAAAACTCAGACTTTTGATTACAACTGGCGGCTAAGAATAAGCTAATTACAATAGATAACAGGACTTGAGTTTTCATCATAATATTTTGATTATCTTGATTATTATATCCTTTACGGTTTATGTCATTCACCGTTCAACCCTGAATATAGGCCACCGGACCACTGAGCTCTGTGCCTTGGTATGTGAACTCGCATTGTCCGGGGGCGAAGAAGATGAGGTCTTCCCTGCCGCTTATCCTGATGCGAATTCCAAATACGCCTTTCTCCTCAACATCATCAGGTAAAGTAAGTTTCTCCATAGTAATATCCGGTACATCACCTTCATATGGGTAGAGCAGACTCGTCAGTTTTATTGGAACCTTCTTAACCGAAAATTGGATACGGGGCCTTGGTTTGACGAATTTGTACTCCACCGCTATCAATCCCTCCTCCTGTTGTACGGTCAGACCCGGAATTTCCATGATTTTGACCATAAGGTTGTCACCTTCCTTGAAGTCTGTCCGGGCAGTGAAACCATCAATTTGTACTTTGCCCGGAGCGAATTGAAAATACATGTCCCTGATCAGTTCCATTCGTTTTACCTATAACATCGTCAATCATTACCCAGTATTTGTCCCTGATGTATGCGATTCTACGCCGGTGAGTATGTCCATTACTGGTGACCGGACCACCTGCGTCCACATAGTCAATGTCCGTGCCATGAATCCATTGGTTGAGTTTGGTCTGACGCAACTCCGAAGGGCGGTCCTGCCCGTTAATCGCGATGGTGCTGTGTGAAACTGTGGCCCTCGCCTTTGGCCTGCCGCCACCATGGTAGTCTTCTGTGGATGAATCATCCAGCAGTATCCGGCCGCCGGAGGCCAGGATGATCGACAAATCGTCGAAATGAGAGTGCCATCCCCCGTATTTCCACTTCAAAAGCAGGTACTGAGATTCCTCGACCCAACCGTTACGGATCACGCAATAGCCGCAAGGCTCGAGGCAGACCGAGGTCCTGTTGGGCACGATCCCGCTGGCTCCCGCGCTTGCTACATACTCCATGTCCTTCCGGTTGAAACGTTCCGCCCCTTCCGCAAGAATTCCCTCCACCGGCAGATGCCAGGAGTCTCCTATGCGTGGAGCAGTTCCATCCGGCAGCGATGTGAGCATGAAAAACTCATACATCTTCTCCAGTCTCTTCGTGAAAGCCGCGGGAAACGTAACGTTATTAAGTTGTGCCAGATCGTACGCCGTATGGAATATGTCCAGGCAGCCTATGTGGTAGTATGGACACATCTCCTGATGACCGCCATTGACACTGACCTGCTTGAGAATTTGATCTGTGAGATGTCCAAGAGCATTCTCCCTCCATGCTTCAGCGTCCTTGAACTCCGGAAACAGCATAGAGATGAAGAAAAGCCCACTGGCTTCAAACAAGCCGTGGTTCGCATGAGTGAAAGTATCGGTGTGCAGATACACTGCATGCTCGTAAAAACTCAACAAGATTCGGGTATTTGTGCTCGGAGCAAGCGACAGTGCGTCGAGGAAGTGAAAATAAGTATACGGCCAGGATCCCGCCGTTCTTATCCCTGCATCGATCCTGCGCCAGGTGGTGTGGTTTCCGTCTGGAGGATTTGTCACTACCCAGCCATCGATCTGACGGAAGAACTCCCTGGCATATTTTTCATCCCCCGTGTGTTTGTAAGCCCTTGCCAGAGATTTCCAGAATGGCATCATATTAAAGTGCCATATCCACTCCCTGTCCTTGATGGGATTGTCTTTCCAGTCAATATCCTTACCGAACTGGTGACCATGGGAGAGCCTTTCATGGTCTCCGGGATGACCACCGAAACGGTGTTTCAGAGCTTCATCAGCGATAGTCATGTCTTCCTTGCTCGCATAACTTGCTTCACGCTTCGCCCGGTTGTTCCACAATGATGTGTTAACGTTATCTCGATTCCGTATGTACCTCATTAGTTCTTCCTCGGCAAGCGTGTAGTTGGCTGCCTGAGCCGCCTCTCTGACCTTTTCCATACCGGGTGTATTGAGGTCAAGTAGTGAGAAAAGCCGTTTCGGCGACAATCTTGTTTCGGGATCCTGTCTGGTTTTTTCTTTGGTTCTCTGACAATTCCATGAAACTAAAGTGAGCATTAAAACCATTGCTGCCATCATAAAAGTTCCCACTAATACAGCAAATACACTTTTTTTTGACTTTAACATATCGGGCCTCCTTTCTATACAATATTTTTTGACTTCAGAATGAGAGTGGCACACATTTCAGTACATAATAAAAAACCTGTTCTCCCTGGTCATTGCCAGGTTTTGATGTAACGTGAAATAAGGGATCTGCTCCTATAACTTTTCCTTTTTTAGTCCCGGTATCGTATTCAACAGCTTCATATTCCACATCCCCGATCAAACCCCTGAGTTCAACCTCCTTATCAAAAGCTTCTTCATCGAAAAAGGCATAATACACCGTCCCGTCCTGTTTCCTGATCACATAGCCTTCAGGCTTATGGTACTCGATATCATATAATCCCAGGTACTTCCCCTGGTAAAGTTTTTCACTGAAATACAGATCCATCCATTTTCCGGCATGATCAGCCCCGCCCAGTTCCTCTACATTCCAGCGTAAAGAAGTGATGACGCTTCCGGTGGCTACACTCATGGCCGGATCGCCGGCTATATTATTGTAGTTCATTTTGTCAACGTACCCATCGCCGGCAGGCGCTGTTGGTCCCCTGAGCGCCTTGATCCACCTGGTTCTCCATCTTACCTGCTTGTTTGAGGTGGGATCAGAAGCATCGCCCAGAAAATAATACGGGTATTGATATGCATCGTGTACGGATGCACAGGCACACATCCCGGTCCATCCGTTATCGGGCTTTAATTCCATTATCTTTTCATGCATAGCTTTAAAGGCGAGGTAGTTATTCTCAACACTTTCAGACACATAGGGATGATGGTGGTTTTCAGCATAGCAGGGTAATGGGTTCTGGTCCTCCCAGTCAGTATATAATCCATCCACATCCCACTGGTGAATGATTTTTTCAATTAAGGTGTCCCTGGCAAAGCTTATAAACTGGGGACTTGAGGGACAAAACACGTATTTGGCCTGCCGGCTCCTGTAGAGGCTGCCATCCCTGTTCTTTACCAGCAGATGATCCAGGCCTTCAGCTGTATTTGTCCCGAGCAGGTCAAACCATAAATAGACTTTAAGCGACTTATCTTTATGCTGACCCCATTGCGGTTTGTGAGCCTCCTTCACAAAATCAATAAATGCCTGTTCATCGCTGAACTTTCCCGGATCGGGATCCCATCTGCCAAGCATATCAAACCATCCATCATCCAGCATGACTGCTGTAAATCCATAATCGGCCAGCTGGCCCATTTTGTCTTTAACTTCCTGCAGGGTGAACTCCCCGGTGCCGTCCAGGCTGTTCATCCCCCAGGTTTTCCAGTATGGTTCATAAGCCTGCTCGGGATACTCATCCGGCAATCCGCTGCGGCCTTCTTTTTTCAAAGCGCCGTCAAGAAATTGCCCGAATCGGCGGCCTGCCCGAAAAAAATCATTATGATGGGTACAAACCGCGCTTTTCCATGTTGTAAATGATGCGTTATTATTCAAAATTTCAGGAAGCTGGCCGTAACTATCTTCCGGCAAACCCTTAAAACCCATATCTACTTTCCCATCCTCACCTGCTCTCAATTCAATATGATGGAACCGTGGGATCCCTTCAACATGAAAGACAGCCATCCCCATTTCAGGACCCCATACATCGATAAAAGGTATGCCCGAGCGGTTACTTCCTGATCCGGGAATAATAAAATCCTCATTTGTAGTATCAGTGACTCCAACATTCGTCCAGGTTTCACCCCATTTCTTATTAAGAGGTTGCAAATACCTGAAATCGTGGCTCCTGGCTTCCGGATTGGTCAATTTCCTGTCCAGACGGTAATAATTATAGAATACCCCGTTAATCTTTAGATCTTTACCAGTCCGGTTGGTATAAGTACACCAGCTTAAGGCAACATCCGGGTATTGTTCATACATTTCAATTACCAGGGATCTTTCAATCGCTGAATCACTCCCATTTAAAGTCAGTCTCTTACCTGGCCCGAACTCAGGATCCTCGATATCCTGAAATTCATGGGATGAGATTTTGAAATTTTTGTATACAATATCGTCCAGTTTAATAAAATGAGGCGGTAGAGGATCCGAACCGGTGCTGGTTGAATGGTTCATTGATTGGACATTCCCATCAACCTCAAATTCAACTTTACAATACATATAATCATCAAAGAGGAGATGGATATTCTCGTTCCTTAATTGCAATAGATCACCTTCAATAGTTAATGTAATCGGTGAGAGATCCTTGTCCTTGCACTGTATCATAAATATGAACAGAACAATAAAACAACCTGAGATATAATTCTTCAATGTCATCATAAAATTAGATTATTTTTGTCCGTTAATAAGGGCACGTTCAGCTTCTTCCAGATACATCCTTGCTTCATCTTTTTCAGCCTCACTGCTAAAATTTGAAAATAACTCAATCCAGTTTCGAACTGCTTTCTGATAGGTTTTCAGGTATTCTACCGATTTTTCAACATGGACTGATTTTTCATTCTGTAAAAAATAGACAGGATTGGAATGGGCGAAAACCGTTAAATTTCTGGGTAATATTCCAGGAGTATTCTGGGAAGTTACCCTTCCTGCAATCCAGGCACTTTCTGACAGTGTAACATCCGCTTCAATATCCAGTGAATATATGTCACGTTTTGTCCAGTAATCAGGAAGGATCTCCCATGCAACGACTTTGCCATTGACAATGATTTCCAGCCTCCCGAAAGGGAATAATGATCTGGCTTCAACATGGACATTAACGGTTTTCTCACCTTCGAAAACGACGGTTTCACCTGAAAGATGATCATCAACGCCAAAGGTCAGCATCGGGCCATTTGAAATAAATCCTGTCCCGGATTTCAGTCCCTCGACCCATTTATCATAAGTCGCTTCCCCTTTGAGGTATACATAATGCCGGTTACTGCCAACCGGAATTTCATCGCCCATCTTATCCGAACCGGCCGTAAGGGGAAGCATGAATCCCGCATTTAAGTATTGATAATACAGGTCCATGCCGCGCATAACCGTAAATTCTATCTGGGACATGCCTGAATAATCCCAGGGCGTCCAGTGGCTGGGAAGTTTTATCGGATCATCATATGTCATGAGTTCAAGGGCATCTATCAAACCAAGAGGAATGGCAATGGCAGATTCGAGTCCCGGAAGATTGGAAAAATGAGCCCAAACAGATGTGGCTTGCTGCTCTTTGGCTTCCTTTAACCTTGGAGACAGAAGAAGATGCGGATTATTCGAACCCATAAAATTCAGCTGTCCACCGAAAGGTTCATAGGGTTGTATGATCTTTTTTAATCCCAGCAGACATATGTGCCCCATCTGCCAGTCCCTTATTTCCTGGCCTACGTAGACAAGATGTTCCGGTGTCGAAACCTTATCAAGCTTTCCTGTAAACTTTTCTATATCATACGTGAAATCACTGGTCAGCAGGTTGACAACATGAAGGTCTTCTGCCCGCATCTGCAGATGTGCTGACGCGGTTTCCAGAAAATGGACATGGGTATCACCACTGTAATACCCCATTTCTGCCATATAGATCCAGCGCTTTAATGTAAATTCCTTAACCTTCGTACCAGAATCAGACAGATATATTAACTCATTGACCGGATGGGTTTCAAGTCCATGCCTGATCTCGATGTACAGGCTGTCTTCATTCGTGGTTATATTGAAAGTACCATCGACATACCAGCGTTTTTTACCCAGGTAGTAAACATGTTCATGCTCACCATCAAGGCTGACATCCAATCCCGAGCCACTTGTTACCGATACCGTGGCGGCAACCGGAAGTCCGGATTCAGCACTGATAATTCGCCCCTGAAAAGTTCTTTCACCAGACGCATAAACAGTATGCGTAATTACACAAGAAACCAGTAAGAGTAATATGGACCTTGACATTTTGATCCCTCCTTTTTATCTAATAAAACTGTGTGTTTCAGGATCTATCCCGAGATTTTCGGCCATCGTTTTCCCCCACATTCTTTCCCGGATTGCCGGGGGGACATTATTTGCTTCCAACATCCTGGTAAAACGCTCTATGTTGCCGGGCAGTCCTTCCGGAGCTTCATCCGTGCCGAATACAATATGTTCCCAGGCACTGGGACCATCTTTTAATGTATGCGGGTTGTTTTCTCCCTCCTCGCCTGACCACCAGAGGATATCGCTCATTTTTTCCAAGCGGTCAAGTTTTATGAATTTGAACAGGGTTGATCCGGTTACATCAAAGAACAGATTGGGATTCCAGCGTGCGGCTTCAGCCGCTTCATCATACCACGGATTTCCCAGATGAGCTCCCTGGATCTTTATCCTCGGGAATCCGCGACACAGTGTATCCAGATACATTGGACGCATTCGTGATGAGGATGTCCAGGCAGGTTGATCACTGGCACGCCGGCTGGAAATACCTGTATGGAACAGCAGGTACAACCTGTATTCTTCACATAATCTGTAGGCCTGAAAATAAGATTGATCGTCAAAATTCTTTTGGGGACTGTGAAACTTCATTCCAACAAATCCAGCTTTCTTAAACTTTTCAATCTCCCGTACTGCATTGGGATCATCTAAATCCACACGGCCATAACCGATGAATACATCAGGATAGCTTTTGATTGCATCGACCATTAATTCCATATCTTTTATCCAGGTCAGCACACAGGCCATCGCGTTATAAGGCCGGTAAATCCGAACCATATCTTCGACCCATTTCTCAGTGCCTCCACAATGAATATGTGAATCAATAATGAACCCTGGAAGGGCGGTTGATCCGGAATATTCTTTCATCTCAGCAGCATCCACCCTGCTGCTTTGTAAAACAGGAGATATCAAAGTGGTTGCTGCTGCAACTTTTACACCTTTGTTAAAAAATTCCCTGCGTCCAATGTTGGTTGATGATCTTTTCATTTTAGTAGTTTTAAGTTTTATAGCCATCCTGCTTTTTAGCCTTTTCAATAAAAGCCAGCATATTTTCGAGCGGAACGTCCCCTTCCACATCATGCGCCGGGGCAAAAATATATCCCCCCTCTTTGCCCAGATCCAGCAGCCTTACACTCTCTTCAATAACGTCATCCACACTTCCGTATGGAAGTATCCTCTGGGTGGATAAGCCCCCGTGAAACGACAGCCGTCCTTTATAATAGGGCAATAATTTGTAGATATCCATAACTTCAGGCTGAAAAGGATTAAAATTATCCAATCCAATTTCAATGAGCGGATCGAAAAGTTCGTCCACGTCACCACAGGAGTGAATGAATACAAACTTGCCGGCATCCTTAACAACCTTGAATATCCTGGCTAAATATGGCTTTATAAATTCATTCCAGAATTCCTGCCCCATAATCAGCCCTCTTTGCTGTCCCCAGTCATCTCCTAACTTTACAGCGTCAATATCGAATTCGAGAGCGCGTTTGATCTGTGTGATGTTATAGTCGCATATTGCAGTCATCAATTCATACACGAAGTCCGGATTTATAACAAAATCCATAAGCAATGCCTCCATGCCCCGTAAGGTCCAGGCCCTTTCATACATCGAAAAACCGATCTCGAACAAACGGAACCGGTCCGGAAATTTTTCCAGAAGCAGGGGTATATCCCTGAAATACCGGTCTGCCAAAGGATCCGGGAAACTATACCCTTCCAGTGTGGGTTGAGGTAAAACCTGGCCTTCCACATTTCCAATATCCTTATCAATCGACCGGTCCCATACCACATTGAAACCGTCTTTGAAACGGTCATTCCCGATATCTTCAAAGTAACCGATTTCATCACCCAATACGAGCAAATGGTTTCCCGTGATATCCATGATGTCTTCCGAACCGTAATGATCTATCAGCTTCTGTTTTGCTTCAACCGTAAACCCAAAATGCCAGGGAACATAAGGTGGCCGTTTATGTTCCAACACCGTTTTCACTATATCACGTTTGGTCATGATCCCTCCATTCATGTAAATTTAAACAATTTGCAAATTGACCTCACCCTCCAGGTCCATGTTCACGGCATCAAACTCAAAGCCATATAACTTCCATGTTTTACAGGATGCCGGCTGTCCGTTAATGTGAATGGATTGTGGGTCATGCCGTGATTTCAGGAAGAGTAAAGTTGCCTCGGGAAGCAGATTCTCAACGTATAGTGTGAACATATCTGACGAGTTAAACCTTGCCGTTACGCTTCGGCGAGACATTTCCCATTTGTAAATCTGCTCACTTGTCCACCATTCGAGCCCCTGTGCCCGGCCATATTCCACAAGATCGCAAAGCGCTTCAGCCACATGAGGTTTTTGTATGTGGGCCGGATGAAAAAGGAAGTGTGCAACTCCGTGATGCCGCAGCACGGAATCGACAAATTGTCTGCCATATTCAGCCGGACAGACAACCACCAGATCCTGTGTGATTAGATTTATTTCCAAAACATTCAGCATGCGTGGGGATTCGATCTCATCATCTATAGGAAAATAAGGCTGAGATCCACCTAAGGGAAATCCTATTGCACCTTTTTTGCTCGGTCCGCGTGTCTGGTCAGAGTTGATGCCGACCTCCTCACACCAGCGTAGATAATCGAGACGGTTTTCCCACCTCGTATAATGATTCTTATTGGAAACGATATGTTCAAGCCCTGCCTCTTCCTTCAGCCACCGGTGCTGCAAAATGAAGTTTTCCTTCGACCATGATGTATGTTCGCCGCCGCTCCTTGCATCATAATGCAGAGCTATTTCAAACTCTTGTTTCTTCAAAGTCCGGTAAAACTCTTTCGGGTAACCGCCAGGATAGAGTATACACCAGGTTGACTTCACGTTGCAACGGTTCAACACATCCAACATTGCAGGCGCCTTTACCGGGTCGTTGCCATCCGAATCATGTGATATTAACCCAACTGCTTTAAGGCCGCGCGGCCAGTACCAGAGGATGGGCAGGGTGATACTTTGTTGACTGGCAAGGTGAAAAACACTCCGTAAAATGATCTCCCTCAATTCGTCGCTAATAGGTTCGAGAAAGGCTGGTTCTCCATCGGGTTGCATAAGTGTACGGTCTCTCTGCCAATCAAGTACACAACCATCCTCGGCTTTCAGCATGCCATCGTTAAGCGGAGCAGAACCATCCGGTGCCGGTTTGCCGTCCTGCAAAACAGGCACACCCTGTTGAATGTGTACTATGGAAAAAATCAAATCGGGTGCAAGTAAAATTGCCTGGCCTTCCCCAAAACGGTTTTCCACTATAGCACTGCCTTTTGGACCCTGCCTGCCCGAATCCAATTCAGCCAGTGAGGTTGCCGTACCTGCCGTAACGACATGGCCGCCAAACACATGCAACGAACTCCGTAATCCTTTAGTAACTGCGTGATCTTCAGTGCTTACTTTTATCCATCCTTCGGCTAAAGGGCGTTGGCCATCCACCCCAAAAACCTTTTCCAGTCCGGATGTTCCACCGATACCGATCAGTGAACCACCATTTTCAACCAGAGAGGCCAGGGTTACCTGTTGATCCAATGTCAATTGCAAATCACCCGCCAGAACCACAATGGAATCAGCACGGTTAACCAATGATGACAGCTGGGAAGGGATCAGTATCTCAAAGAACAACCCCGCATGATGGAGGATTTCCCTGATGTAGGTCCAGGTAACAGCACGCGGATCGATGTCCCTGGAAACCGACTGAGTAACAACTATGACGGGTGAATTCACCGCGATTCCCGGGAAGTCATCTGTTAAATCCGCTTCACCCGGAATCGGTTCCAGGGTTCGGGTTCCCGCTGGAAGCGCAGAGAGTACTGTTCCTCTCAACCCTTGCATAAACAGATAACCGCCTGCTGCAGCCGTTTTCCCGATAAAACTTCGCCGTGTCGTATAACCGCGCAGCCAATATTTCTTCATGCCATTTCCGTCTTAAAGCAATTGCTTCCGGTTCTCGTATACCTTTTGTATTGAACTGACAATGTCATCCATATCTTTACGCTCAGCCAGCAACATGTTCTGAAAAAACCAGACAGCTTCCCGGCATAGCTGCTCGTTATCGGGCAGATTTTTTAATTCCTCCCGGTAAGTGTCCAATCTTTGCTTTGAAAACAGCCTTTTATACCCTTTAGAATTCAAAGCTTCCTCCATTAAACCATCATTATATTGTGGCCCGTATCCCCCGGAACATGGAATACCTTCTGCAGACAGTGCTTTCAGAAATTTCTCTCTTGGCAGATCGTCAAAATGCTCTTTTTTATAGCGGAAGGGATAAAGGTGATAAGCCGAACGGGTTGCCCCGTCTGCCAATTTATAGGTTATGATCCCGGGAATATCTTTTAATTTGGAGTTGAGATACAAGGCATTTTCCAGCCGTTTATCCGCATCTCTTTTGGCCCGTTCCATCTGTGACATTAATATAACTGCCTGATACTCCATCATTCTTTTGTTCCCGCCACGGAATGGGTAACCTCTGAATTCACTTTTATTTTTACCATATGCTCTTCCACAATTATGATAAGAATGGCAGAGGTCCATAAGTTCATCATCATTTCCTACAACTGCTCCTCCTTCTCCTGAAGGAATATGTTTGGAATTCTGGAAGCTGAAACAGCCCAGATCACCCAGTGTGCCACATTTTTTACCCTCGTATTCAGCCAGCCAGGCCTGGCAGGCATCTTCAATTACAACGAGACCATTTTTCTTTGCAATTGCATTGATACGATTCATATCAGCAGGCAAACCAAGGATATGCACCGGAAGGATGGCTGTGGTCCGTTCCGTGATCTTCTCTTCGATCTTGTGCGGATTAATGGTAAATGTTTCCTGATCGGTATCAGCAAAAACAGGTAATGCCTTCTGGTTGAAAACTGCATTGTAGGTTGCAATAAAAGTATATGGAGATACAATGACCTCATCGCCTGCATCAACTCCCAGAACATGAAGTGCGGTTTCCAGAGCGGTTGTTCCGCTTGCTGTGGCAAGAGCCCTCCTGGCTCCTATTAATTCGGCATATGCTATTTCAAACTCGTCTACTTTGGTACCCCTGGCCCGGTACCAGTTTCCACTCCGGAGGACTGATAAAATGGGTGCTTCAGCTTCAGCATCCCATACCGGCCATTTCAGCCAGTCATCAGTCCTGACAGGATCTCCACCCTTGAGTGCCAGCTCAGAAACCATCACTTTATTAGACATTCCGTATACAGGCATCTTGTATGTTAATAAGGCGCCGGCTGCACCGGCAGAAGTGTTAACAATGAACTTCCTTCTGGAAAAGTTTTTCATTTTCATGACTTAAGGTTTATTATATAATGTGTTTAGTAATTCTCCGATTTTATTCCTGTATTGGATCAGGGATTGTGGATCCTTATCGTATTCTGTTGGTCCGGTTACAAGTGATCCTGGCAGGGTAAGTAATTTACGGGCTTCTTTTACTAGCTTTTTGTTTGTCGCTCCAACCTCATTGGCTGCCTTTTCCAGTAAAAGCAAATACTCATAATCCTCTATGCCATCACGGATTTTTTCAAGCCGTAAGCAGGGTACGGGACCATCAAGATACTTTTCTGATCCGTCCCCTGGATTTCTGTTTGGCGGATAGAAGAACCGGCCATCCCCGTTACCCCAGCCTGATTGTTTTCCAAAAGGCAAGCCGTAACCCACGGTATAGGACATGGGATCTTCCCAGGGATTTTGTAAATAACCTTGAGGTGAGGCAGTTTGGGAATTCCAGTAATTGGCTGACCATATCAAGATCCCCTTCAATTGAAATTTGTATGACAACCAGAGCCACATCCGCATGTTGACGTCATCGTGGTCAATAAACAGGCTCAGATAGGGTGCCTTGGGACAACAGCAAACATATGACCAGAATTCATTGCCCTGTGCTACCAGGTCTCTGATGATTTCGGGATCCAGCCGGCCGATCACGGTACAACTGATATCCGTAATGTCCATAATATCAGAACCTGGTTGATGCTCTGTTATGAACCTGGTGATCTTCGGCGCCGAGCGGTGAATAATCTCCATTCCCTCACGAACAAAGGGGTAGTTCTCGGTATTTGGTTCATCAAACCAGTATACATATTCACGTCCCAGCCAACCCTTTCCTTCAAGATGGTCCTGTACCATGGTCAGGTATTTCTTCATTAAATAATCATATTCAGCCGTCCCCTGGGAAAACCCTCCAAACACACCGCGTCTCTGAGCATAGAAATTACCAGAAGGCAATCCCTGCAGTGGCAAATGATATGCATTGAAACCCAGTTCATCCAGGTATTTCTCACCCGCCCTGTCAAATTCCGTAAAATCAACCTGAAGATCCAGGTCTTCCGGATCCACCTCAAAATCACCCTGGGACAGGAGATTATTGCCATTCTCCGTATTGAAAAAACGGACATCATCAAACCAGGCAGTCCCCGTATAATGGCCTGAATTGCTCCGGAACACCGGAAAAAGGTGTATGGTTATAAATTTGATCTCTTTCCGGAACGGCCTTATTTTAAGGGTATCGGCCTCCCATTTGTCATGGCCTGTGAATTCTTCAATCCTGTTCTCAAAAAGCATTTCCTTTTGGTTGGCATCATAACATTTCACCAGTACGCAATACTTCTGCTCAGGTTTGGCGGTCCGGGCATACCAGGCAAGTGTATATGATCTCATATGATCTACCTCAATCAAGTCATTGTTAGAGGCCTCAATATTGCTTTCCACGTCATTGTCCGACACTTTGAGGGCCTTCTCACCGCTGTAAACATTATCACTGGTAAAGACACCTCCTGTCCAGTCCAATCCATCAATCTTTAATTTCATCGGGTAAAGGCTGAAAGGAGCAGTGGGGGCAATTTTATATTCACCCATCATGCTGTAGTATTTACCAGTCACCTCCCGGAGTTCCGCATCTGATTCGAGATTATGATAATCCCGGATCATACCTGTATTGATGCCAAAAGAAGACCGCATGCTTGGTTTATCGGGAAGTGCAAAATTCCAGACTATTACAGAAACAGGTATTTCCCTGGTCCATTCATCGGCGATCAGAGATATCGAACCGGTGTATTCTCCGGGGGGTGCATCTGCCGGGACTTTCACAGTTATGAAGAAAGGGTGGTTTTTACCCGTTTGAAGGTTTATTGGTTCGTTCAGCAATGGCAATGGATCCGGGTACCAGCCCTCTTTTCCATAATCATCCGTTGGCCGGATCACCTGTATGTATTCTACCTGCCTGACTGTAATTTGTTTTTCGGAAATAGTGACTCCGGATTCGGATTTCAACTCTTCCGTTTTTATCATAAAACCATGCATGGCTTTAGAAGGAAGCAAAACTACCTGCACCGATTCAAATTCATTCGATGCTGCAAATATTTGTAAGGGTACGACCTTGCCGGTGGGGACCGGGTCCTTTTGCATTATCTTATAGGTTCCTTCCGCCCACCAGACAGCGCATAACTCATCAGCGCCGAGGTTGTATCCATAATCCGCAGCCCGGATATTGAATCCGGCAAGTAACATGACTACTCCAATAACAGGAAAGAGTATCTTTAGAATTGTAGGTCTCATGATATAATTATTTTCATTACCTGTTAAACCAATTTAATATTTCCTCAATAACCTGTTGTTTTTCCTTCTCGCAGATAAAGCTAAAATCTTCACTTCCGTCTTTTTGAGAATATACACTTACAGGGAAAGCCAGGCTTTCCCCTGCCCTTTTTTCATCCGCCATGGATCCGCCCGCCATTAGCGGATTAATAATCAAGAGTTTACGTGGGCATAATGCAGCCATGAGGTCAGCAAGATCATACTCTGCAATGGCTCCTGCCACCGTGGAGGGAATAAATCCGGGTGAATATTCATGGGACAGGGCAATATCTGCAAAACTTAAAAATGGCTGTACAAGGCATATTCTCTGAAAAGCATCATCGAAAACCGCCGCATGGAGGATCTCACTTCCGATTGCCCCGACAGAAATGGCTGAAACTGAACGGTGATCAGCAAGAATGGTTTTGATGAAATATGTCATCCTGAGTATATCTTCTGCCCTCAATCCAACAATGGATTTACCTGTCAGGATACCCGCGAACCACTGGTTGTAAGAAATATTTTCAATATAAGCATCCCCTTTCAGGTAACCCGGTCCCAATTCCCCGATTCCAGGCAGGTCTCCTAACAATACAGAATAACCATTTGCTACAAGCTGCCTGGCCAGGCTGTCCATGTTTGCTGCATGATTTTTTCCTTTTTCATGTAACAGAAGAATTGCCTCCTTTTTGTCATTTTTTGAAGGCCGAAACAAAGCAAGGGGGATCATATATTCACCACTTCCCTGTATCAGGTATTTTTCCAGCTTATATTCTGCATTTACAAACCGTCCTGAAAAAATTTCATGATCGAATTTCTCAGGGAATGAAAATCCGGAAATTCCGGCAGCCGCTTCGGGAACCCTGGACAGGTGCTCATGAATGTTGGTTCGCTTGGATTCCAGAGCCGACACCTGTTTCTCAACAATCTTTTTGTTCAATGAATAGATGGTCTCTCCTTTTAATGAGGTAGCAAGCTGGCCTGTTTCTGTGATCCAGAATTCTTCAACCGGTATGGTTTCAACTTCATGGTCGCTTGCATCGCCAGGATTATCAAGATGCTTCTGAAAAAATGCATACATGGCTTCCCTGTTTTTCCTGGTAAAGCCATGAACATGATCTTCTTCTGTCATCTGTAAATTATCCTTTGCCCCCAGCGCGGTAAAAGTCCTTCCTGCTTCCTGAAATGTTTCCCTGGCTCCCTGTATGCTAAAGAAATCACGGGTTGTACTGACGATTAACGTTGGCTTAGGAGCCCTGGCTTCTATAAGATCAGGATGATCAAGACCATAATCAATGAATTGGAAAAGATTTTGTTCAGCATCCTGCGGACCCCTGCTTTTAAAGAGATAATTGTAATTGGTGATAAAACACTCGGGGGCAGCAGCAAGAATCCGGTCATCAATAGCCCCTATAAAGGCCGTTGAAGTTCCCCCACCTGAGAGTCCCGTGATCCCTATCCTGTCCGGGTCGACTTCTTTCCTGGATAATAAAACATCAATACCACGGATACCATCCCAGATAAAGTACTTTGCCGGGGAATAGCCTGAAATAAAACATTGCGCTCCCGGGTAAGAATGCTCCTGGGTTGATCCAAACCTGGACTTCCCTGATGCTGCCTCATAATATTGTAAGCGTTCACCCTGTCCTATCTGGTCATAGGTCAACACGATAAATCCCTTTTTCACCAGGTTGATGATGGTATGCTGGTATATATCCCTCCTAAAGCTCATTGTGCTATGCCCTATCGGATTCAGAATGGCAGGAGCCTTGCCCTCCAGATTTTCAGGAATAAATAAGGCAGAAGTAACATAGTATCCCGGCTGTGACTCGTAAATTAACTTTTCCACCCTATAACCATCCTTTTGAATCACCCCTGTAACACTAATGTTCAACGGTGTTTTCTCAGGAAAAGGGCCAATTATATTAAGCAGTTTTCCGCGGACATCAACCTGTCGTTTTATCCAGTCCCCTTTCGATTGCAGGTTATCAATAACAGTTTTTCTTTCTTCCAATTGCAGAAAAGCGGCTGAACAAAAATATTTATACAGAGAATTTTCAGCATCCGAATAATACTGCCAGTAATCAAATAAATTTACATCATCCTGGGACTGTAATGGTATGATTTGGATAAGCAGGAAAACCAGGGAAAGAGTTAGTTTGTTTTTCATTTAAAGTTTTATAATCCACATGTATTTTGTTATAAATTTATTAAAAATTAAACTATTGTCCGTCATAAATAATATAAAGGAGGGTCCCTTATGGACAATCAATATGATCTCTCCTTTTACTGATTCAAGCTATTCATCTTCCAGGAGCGACTCAATTTTCATCGCGAGTTGTTCTCTCACTTTGAGCAGGGTTTCCGGATTTTTTGTAAAATCCCACCATTCAGGACATGCAGTGTCAACCATTTCTCCTACGAACTCTTCTTCTCCTAACTTCTCAAGGATGGCAAAGTATTCATAATCTTCAAGCCCTTCACGGATATTTTTTAATCGAATGGAAGTAACCGGTCCATCAAAACCAGCATCCCTCCCGGGATAGAAAAGTAAACCTCCCCCATTATAATATCTTGCCAGATTTGCTCCATTTTCACGGCTGAAATGTACCATACCAGGTGCCAACCAGGGACCCTCATCATTATACCATCCGGCAGTGGTCCAGTATAGCAGTCCTTCTATATCATACTGGCGGTTCAGCCATGCCGGGATCCGGTACATGATCACGGGCCGGTCAATATGCCAGTAAGGAGGATCCATGTCTTTTAGTTTTTCATATTCCGGATGATAGGATGGGGCAGGTTGAACCAGGGCGGAATATGACCAAACTTCATCTCCATTTGATATCTTTTCCTGAATGCTTTTCCGGTCGATAAAACCAAATAAGGGACACCAGATATCTATTGACGAATCCAGATCCGGCCAGTCAGGATTGTGCTTATAGGTTTGCTCAACAACCAGCCGTTTAAGATCGGGTGCAGCTTCATCAGCAACTTTTGCCAGGGTGATAACCTGGTTATAATCCTTAACCGAGTTCGGCTCATCAATCAGATACAGATAAGCCCGTTTTTCCCATCCATTTTCCTTAATGTAACCGTACATTTCACGATAATACCGTTTTGATCTATCAATGGCAACAGGATCCGATTGATTCTCGGGAGTTGATAATGGACTGTTTGAGGTGTTGGACATAAACCTTGCACGAGGTACTTCAAAATCTGCAAGATGGGTTTCTTTAATGTATTGTCTGAGACTTTCATGCCTTTCCGGGTCAATAGTCAAAGATCCATCTTCATTCACTTCGGGCAACAGACTATGCGGTATAGGTGGGTTTACCCTGTGTTTTGCCAGTTCTTTACAAAACTGCATCTCAATTTCCCGGAATCTCTCAGAATGTGGATCAATTCCCCATGCTTTTGCAATAAGAGAAAAATGGCCCAGATGTGTCCGGTGTGTAGCAACTTCGGGAAGCGTAAAATTCCATACTCTGAGAGTGATCGGGATGACAGATGAAACATTCTCATCAGCTGTAACTTTAAAATTGCCAGTATAAATTCCTGCCTTTGCTTCTGAGGGGATATAAACGTCCACCCAGACGGTGCAAAATTGACCTGGATATAAATTGGTCGGACAAGCCCTGTATTTTGCTCCGGCATACTGCCTGCCAGAAGGAGATTCAATTCTTTGATATGATTTAATTGAATCGCCTGAAACCGGATTCAGAAAGGGAAGCAAAGGATCCGGAAAGAGTCCGGGAGCAAAATCAGCTTTTGGGGAAGAATTCCGGATATGAACGTTTTCTGTTCGAAACAATTTTATGTTTCCTTTACTTATGCGGCCACTATCTCCTTCGAGGTCTGAAACTTCAATTTTCAGGTTTTTTAAATGGTTTTTCTGCCCGTTGGAAATGACCACCTGAAAAGCTTCATATTCGTTTTTGGCAGCCTTTATATCAATGATCGGATTACCCTTGACAGGATTCCCGGGAATGGCACGTTGCATTGAATTCAGGGCTGCCAAACGAATGGTCTGACTTGTTTTCTGACTCTCCTGATCACATTGTGCAAACAGGATTAAAATGAAGAACAAAATTACGTTTGAAAATTGATTTTTTCTCATCGGTTTTTATTTTACAGGATATACAGAATGACTGTACTGTTATCTTACCCCTCAACTATTAATATTTCCCAGTATCCGCCTTTTGCCGGGCCAATGCGTTTTATCAAATCCATTTTCTTCAATTTAGCAATATTGGTTTCTGTTTTTCTTTCAGAAATATCAATGATCTCTGCTATCTCCCTTGCAGAAATGTAAGGATTCTCACGCATGGCTGCCAGAATTCCTCTTTGGTTTTCTGTCAGGTTTTCTCCGACCTTTTCTCCGACCTTTTCTCCGACCTTTTCCCGACCTTTTTTCTTTTCCGGAATAAATGCAGGATGAATAGGAATGGTCACTTCAAAAAAACTTCTGTCTTCATCCGTATCAAAAGAAGCAAGCTGAGAGCCATTTTTCAACAATGCTTTCCGGATAGTTGGAATACCTGTAGCACGTCCCTCAGTTAGGTCGAGTTCCTTGAGAAAATCCCCCAACCTGCGGTTACGGTAGCGTCTGGGTTTAATAACGCCCTCCTCAAAGGCTTTCATCTTAATAGATCTGTCAGGCCCGCCATAATTCAATATGGTAATACTGTCCGGATAGATACGAATTTCGACCGGTTCACGTACCTGATAATCCCGGTGATATAAAGCATTGACCACAGCCTCCTCCAATGCAGCATAAGGATAATTCCACACCCGTAAAGCTTCTGCCTGACCTGAAACCTTTTTTATTTTTTCTTCCAGTAGATGGGTTTGCAAATAACCCAGTGTTTCTTTAATCATTTGGGGTACTGTACCCGTTATAGGGGGAATTTCTTTAAACTCTGGGGCAGCTGGGCCTTGTGGAAAAAAGACGATCTCTACCCGTGAGTAGGGAAAAAACTCTTCCGGATATTCTGAAAATAACATCAAAGCTCCATTTCGGGGAAATACCTGTTCCGGTGGCCCTGAAAGCAATTCCATTTGTGACAGGATGTCAACTTTTGAATGCGTTTCCACCCATTCCAGCAACTTGCTTTTTGTGATTCTTAAATGTTCTTTCAGCAGGATAAAAGAGATGTCATTCAGTGTTGCCTCTGTATTAGCCCTGTCATCAAAGGGAACCTGATTGCCCAGACTGATCAATTCTTCCCGTTCCTGCTTATTGGCTTTAACAGCGTTAGCATATTTTCGAATATAGTAATGGTATTCCTTCTTTTTAGCAGTAATATTCTCAGGCACTTCATAAGGGCGGTTGGAACCTCCTGGTATCCACAATACGAGAATTTTCTTGCCATCTACTTCTTCAATTTCCAGTTTAGGATGGTACACAGGACGGATCAGGTTGTTAAAACCGATCATCTCCTGCTGTATTTTGTCGATCTGGTTTTCAGGAATACCTTTCACCGGCCTTATTGGAATACCGTTCTCTGCTTTAACTCCGACAATAACATAACCTCCGCCAATATTGCTGAAATCATTGGCTAATGCACAAATAGCCCTATAAATAGCAGGTGGATTCCAGCCTTCCTTGTACTCAATCCGTTCGCTTTCTATAGATTTCCCGAATAAAAGGTTTGATATGTTTACTGGTAATGCCATTTCGAATTAGGCTTTGTTTTTGCCGGCCTTGTCAGGCAGGTGTGATTCCTTTTTCTTCGAGCACATCTTTGATCCGGTTCATCGTGAAAAAGGTACTGTAAAAATATCCTATTTTTTAAGATGTGCATAGTTATTTCAGTTTACATTCATCTATATTCAGACCACTCGGAAAATGGTAAAAACGGCGTTTTTTTGGACATTCTTCAAATTAGCGTGACAGGCTCTATAAACGATTTACCTGTTTTAATAATTTTTTAACGGGAGATCTGTATCAAAAAGATATGTAATTTTATTCAGATGAAAAAAATTATTGTCCTTATAACAATTCTCACCCTTTTGCCGCAAATGTTGGTCCGGGGACAAAGTCTTGAAATATGGGCTGCAACTGATGGCGTTAAGGTAGACAGGTTTGACCTTAACCATCCGTTCAAGTCAGGGAATTATTCATGGGATGGAGACACTGTCAGGATTTTTGGAGCAATCAATGAGATTGTAGCCTTTCAGGTAATTGTCGAAACCGGGATAAAACAATTGACGATCAGCAAGGCCGGATTAAAAGAACTGGTACATAAAGAGTTCCCCGAACATATGATCACATATGAGCTTCCGGATACTGATCCTACCTTGTATGCCGGAAGACCCATCCATATTTTTAATGTAAATTATATTGAAGTAAAAGAAGCAACCACTGCCAGTTGGATCCATTTGTCTTCACTTCCTTCTGCAATAAAAAATCCCCTGGGATGGAAACCGGTTCAACTGGTGCCTGAAAATGCTCTCAGTGGCAGGGGGGGATATCCGCTCGTGATCGGTGCCATGCAAAATCAATCAATATGGTTCGATATATCTATCACAAAGGATCTGATTCCAGGCATTTACAATGGGAATGTGGTGATCCAAACATCAGTGGGTGATTTCAATATACCGGTCAGGCTCGAAGTGCTTGACTTTAAACTGCCGGATGAAAACAGTTTAAACGCCATGTTCTATTTTAATAACAGCAATCCCATTATTTACATGGGGAATTCATTTGATTATGATCCCGGATTCCATCGTTTTGCCCACCGTCAGAGAGTGGAATTTGTCCATGCGTATGATATAGAGTCAATATCAGATAAAATGGACAGGTTCAGCGGGAAAGAATTTACTCCTGAAAAAAATTATGAAGGACCTGGCGAAAATACAGGATATAAAATTGTTCCCAGAACATTCTATGGCACACCTGATAAATGGTTAAACCAGACAACTGCCAGAAATTTATCTGATGAATGGATGGAATTTATCAATGAACATATTCCGGATGCCATCACTTTTCTGTATATGCCCGATGAACCCGGACCTTCAGAATTCCCTTTTATTAAAAGTGTTGCTGGCAACATTCATTCTAATCCGGGCCTGGGAAAAGATCTGAAAATACTGGTTACGCACGGATATACAACTGAACTTGAAGGATATATCGATATCTGGGCCACCACCCCGGGACAACTTGATAAGGAAAGGGTTAAGATTGAAGAAAGCAAAGGGAACCAGATGTGGTTTTATAACGGCGGCCGTCCATATGTAGGGGCCATAATTAATGATGCGCCGGCCACAGATACCAGGATGATCGCCTGGGCGGCCTACAAGGAAAACATTAGCACCTATTTTTACTGGCATGTTGATCACTGGTATCATAACCATCAATTTGGGCCAGGTCCTGATTCACCTTTCAGGAAGCAAAATATATGGCAAAACACCATTACATTTGAGCGCCGGCCACAGTATGATGACTGGGCCAACGGTGACGGGGTTTTAATATATCCCGGCAGGGAATTAATACATCAGGAAGAAGACAGGGGGATCAATGGTCCTGTTTCGTCAGTCAGAATGGCAAATTTCAGAAGGGGCATGCAGGATCACCTCTACCTTACCATGGCCGGAAAAAGAGGGCAATATGAACTTATCAATGAGGCGCTGGACAAAATAGTGCCCAGGGTTTTTATGGAAGTTAACCGTACTGATGAAATATATTATGAGCTGGATCCAGATGTATACGACCGCTTCAGGTATAAACTCGGAGTAGCTATTTCAGAAAATGATGAGATTACCGGATGGACAGATGATTTAAATAAGTTCTCTCCGGTGGAAATCTTTCCGAATCCCTTATCCGGAAATATATTACATATACATTTCCAGGCTGAAAATCCTTTTAAGATTCAGATTGATATTTATAACCTGCAAGGCCAGTTAACAGGCAGGTTATTAAGAACAAGGAGTAATGATAACAGGCTTGATGAAACAATTAACCTGCAAAATGGGAAGCTGAATTTAAAGCAGGGCATGTACCTTCTCCAAATTAAAATTCTATACAGCAACAACATGAGCGAGATGAGAATCTTAAAAATGGTAAAAACTTAAATTCCCAATGTTTAATCTCTACTGTCCGACCAATAATAATATTAAAATAAATTTTTAATGAATTTCTCCAATCGATTTTTACATTACTCCATACGGATGCTGTTTGCCTTGTCCGTTTCCTTTGCAGGTATACTACCGGCTTACACAGCCATAAATAATACCTCACCCGAAATATTACATCAATATTTTCCATCGCAAATGCACGCATTTATATGGTGTAACTGGGAGTCGGTTCCGCTTGACCGTCTGGCAAAAGTATTGGATACGACAACAGAGAATATTCGTAAAGCCGGCAGGTCCATGGGACTTCCGCCATACCGTGAACCAGGTCCGGAATTTCTACAACGAGGATATATATCATTGATCCGTCGCAACTGGCACCTGATCAACTACGAGCAGATACTTACTTTATTAAATTGGAATGCCGGACAATTGGATCAAACCCTGAGAGATGACGACTTTCTCTGGGTTAAAGTAGGCGGGATGAAATCCGATTGCCCGCCTCTTCAATACTTCCCACCAACCCCAAAGACTAAAAAGCGCTGTGCCGAAATAAAAAAAATCGTTGAAGAAAATTTTGGTGAAGAACTAAACAAACCACAGGAAGAGCGGTTTGCATTCATCCAGAATTTATCTGTCATGTATGAAAACTATGATTTTAGCACATCCTCAAAAAAAGATACGAACGAATCCATCCGGTTTATTTATTCCTATTTTGCACCTTTTGGCGATCCTCTGTTACACCCTGATCTCAATCCTTTTCCGGATGGTTTGCTTCAAAGTCTAGCCAAACAGGGAATTAATGGTGTCTGGCTCCATGTAGTATTACATCAATTAACATCCAGCAATATCTTTCCTGAGCTTGGCAAGGGCCATGAAATACGCCTGGCAAACCTCCGCAAACTGGCAAAGCGTGCTGATAAATATGGAATAAAGATATATCTGTACATGAACGAACCAAGAGCCATGCCTCCCACATTTTTCAAAGATCGGGAAGACCTGTTGGGCTATCAGGATCAGGGTTTTGGCACTTTATGCACCAGTGTACCTCTGGTTCGCCAGTGGATTAAGGAATCCCTGACAGATGTTTTTACCAAAGTTCCTGAGCTTGGAGGAGTATTCACCATAACAGGCTCTGAGAACCTTACCAATTGCTGGTCAAAACAACATGGGGATCAATGCCCGCGATGTTCAGGGCGAGAGCCTGCTGAAGTAATTGCAGAAGTCAATAAAGCCATTGCTGACGGTGTTTGGGAAGGCAATCCGGGTGCCAAAGTGATAGTGTGGGATTGGGGTTGGCCGGACGGCACAGCCTGGGGAAAAAATACCTGGGCTGCCGACATCATCAATCAACTTCCCGATAATGTGTACCATATGAGTGTGAGCGAATGGAGTTTGCCCCTTCATCGCGGGGGTATCAAAACAACTGTCGGCGAATATTCAATTTCTGCAGTAGGCCCGGGACCAAGAGCCCTCCGGCTGTGGGACCTGGCAAAAAGCCGAAACCTGAAAACAATTGCAAAGGTCCAGGTTAACAACACCTGGGAATTATCAGCCATTCCTTATTTACCGGTCATGAACCTGATTGGACAACACATTAAAAATCTTCAAAAAGAAAATGTAGATGGCCTGATGCTCAGCTGGTCCCTGGGCGGATATCCTTCCCCAAACCTGGAGCTTGTTAAATATATCCAGGACCATCCTTCCCACACTTTAGCTCAGTCCCTGCTGGAAATAGCCAATAAAAGATATGGGAAAGAATCGGCTCCGGAAATTATGAAAGCCTGGGGAACATTCAGTTCAGCATTTACAGAATTTCCATATGGTCTTAGTGTTTATACTGCCCCTATGAATTACGGCGTTTCCAATCCTTTTTATCCTGACCCGACCGGGAAAAAAGCAACCATGCTTGGTTTTCCTTTTGATGATCTGGAAAAATGGCGAGGAGTTTACCCGGCCGGGGTACTGGCTGATCAGTTTGTAAAACTGGCTGATGAATGGGAAAAAGGCCTGCCCTATTTTAAGAACGCCCTGGAAAAAGCAGAAAACCCTGCCCAAAAAATAAATGCCCTTGAAGACTATCGTTTTGCCACTACCGCCTGGATCCATTTCAAAAGCGTTGCCAACCAGGTCCGGTTTATTATGGCCCGAGACAGTCTTCCATCTGGGAACATGGGACAGAAAGAGGTGGAAATAAACATAAAAGTCATTGAAGATATTGCCAGGGATGAATTGCAATTGGCCAGGCAAATGTATCTGCTCAGTAAAGAAGATTCACGAATCGGCTTTGAGGCTTCAAATCACTATTATTACTTCCCCCTGGATTTTGTGGCAAAAGTGATCAATTGTGAATATATTCTTAACACCTGGCTGCCAGAGCAGGGATCAAAAGCCGGAAGTCTGAAATGAGGCCAGTGTAATCACCATGTAAATTAATCCCTAACTTGGATGAAGTTATGTATTATATTATTTTGATGGTGAGTTTTTCGATCAGTTTCTGGGTGTGAGATGTAAACTCATTCAAATACCACTGATTATTGACTCTCTTTCTTTCAGTTCGATATAAAGATACTGGTACCATTGTAGGGTAATATGATTGATAAACATCCAACCTTCCAGGGTCTGCTCGTTCTGCATATACGTGTGATGTGCCCCTAACACGTTTTTCATACCGTCAAACATCACCTCTATGTCAATCCTCTTTTATAGGTTTGATAGATGTTTTCTGCCGGCACATTTAAACTCGAGAGTAGTGCAATGGTACCAAAACGGTTTTTTATTTTATGATACTTCTCGATACTATATTTCTCAGGATGTGTTTTGACACGATTCAAGTAGTCAACAATCTTCCCGTATTTTGAGCTGTTCATCCAGAAACAGGTAAAGATGAAGATCGTTTTCAGCCGGGAACGTTTTATGCCATATTACCCTTTTCTCATATACTCTAATAAAAAACAATCTCCCGTTTTGAATTCATTTCGTACCAGGTCGCTGTGATCAATCATGGAATTGTTTCTTTTTACCGGGAGGATAAACTGTATTTGCCCTTCTTGCAATAACGATACGTTAGAGGCGCTGTAAAATCCCTTGTCAGCTACAACTATGGCGTTTTCCAATCCCGATTCAAGCATGCAGTTCTTGAACGCTTTGACATCCCTGATATTGCCGGGAAGCAAACGGTAATATACCGGCATGCTGCTATTGGCCGAATAGATATACATCAAGTTAAACTGGGGGCCATATTGAAGGTCGTGGCTGTATCCCGGCCTGGCGAGTGATATATTCTTTGAATTGCTGAAGATATCGGTTGTATCCATTCTATGATATTGGGGACTAATGCTGATCTTTAAGCCTTGAATCTCATTTCTGCAGAAATACATGCATATTTTCAGGGGTTATTACTTCAAATTCGGTGTTGGGGTATGCTCTGGCAAAAGTCTTGGATAAGTACGGCTTTTTATGCGTGCTCCACTTAAACTCCCAGGCAAAAAACTTGTCCTGATGCTCCTCAATATAATCAATTTCCTGCTGCTGGGAGGTTCTCCAAAAATAGGATTTTATATCCATCTCATTATTTTCCAGAAATTTGAATCGTTCACTAATAAGAAAATTCTCCCACAATGCGCCTTTATCTGTCCTTGAGGACAAAGAAAAAAAGTTGCCAAGGATTGCATTTCGAATTCCGTTATCGTAAAAATATATTTTGCGGGTTTTTTTTATCTCATTTCTGACGTTTCGACTTAATCCTCCTAGCCTGAATATGATATAGGATTTCTCTAACAGGTCAATATATTTTTCAATGGTCTCTTTGTCTGAATTCAGGAGTTGAGCGATCTCATTGTATGAAACCTCGTTCCCCACCTGCAAGGCCAATGCCCGTAGTATTTTCTCAAGTAAAACAGGTTTCTTAATGGTATCCAGCATAAGTAAATCCTTAAATAAATAACTGGATGAAAGGGACTTAAGCAGCTTCTCCTCCTCTCCTGCGTTCAACGCGATATCAGGGTAATATCCGTATATCAGCCGATGTTCCAAAAGTCTTCTTTCAGTCAGGAATCCATGATAATCCGCCATTTCACCAAAAGAAAACGGGTAAAGTGTGAATTCGAATTTCCTTCCGGTTAATGGCTCGTTGATTTTGTTGGCAAGTTCAAATGAGGAAGATCCTGTGGCAATGAGTTGAACATTTTTGAAATTGTCATGAATAATCTTTAAGGCTAGTCCGGTTTCAGGTATTCGCTGAGCCTCATCAAGGACAACGATGCTGGATTTTCCAATAATAGGAATGAGTTTTGCAGAGTTTAGGTTCGAAAATACTTCGCGTACATCCGCATCATCTCCGTTCAGCAGCAAGGTCTCATCAGCGTAAGGTTCAAGCAATTGTTCTATCAAGGTCGTTTTACCTGTTTGACGCGCTCCGTAAACAATTATGGTTTTGTTTTTGAAAAGGTAATTCTCAATAATCTTTTTCAGGTGACGATGAATTATTACCATAATCACATAATCATTTATTGATTCTAATCGAATATAAATATATATATTTTCGATTTAAATCGCAAATTCATATAGTTATATTGAAGATTACTCGATTCCGCATTAGACAGCAATCTGCCTCAAAAGATATCAAAAAGCATTACTAATCAATTCATTACATTTTTGCCTCAGGAATGCCCTCATTTATGGATCCACACTCTGAATCAGGATTTTGTCTGAGATTAAATACTGGGATGAACCCGGTAATCAAATTAACCAATCCCTGTGTTTATATCCAATGCCCTGTCAATTAAGAACTGTTTTATCTCACTTTCAGAAGGTTCAGTCACTAGGAATTCCAAAGGTTCGTCATTGCTAACATCATCGAAATAGGACAATTGTGCCCTGAATAATTTAGCTGAAAATAACTGATCAAAGATTTGAACCGCCCTTTCGGATATCTGCACAATAGAAAAATAATCCTTTAGCAAAAAATAGATATCCACATAGTCTTTCCATTTTGATCTACGTCCTAAGGCATAAGCTTTCATTGCAGCCAAATCAAGGAGTCTGGGCATCCGAAGTATACGCTCTAAACTTAAAGGCGCTTCAATATCAAAAGGATATTCATAAAAAGTAAGCTTTACATTAGAAACGGTAATATTCACTTGTTCGCTTACATTTCTTGTAACTAAGTATGGTAAATTGAATTCAGATATTTTAGATACAATTGATTTCGGACGCAATTTTTTGCTTTTGAACAAATCAAAATCAATAGAACGCCGATGTCCGATTTGTAATGCAATTGCTGTTCCCCCAACAAGATAAAACTCACTTTTGAAATTTTGAAGCAAAGGCAACAGTTCCACCTGATCTTTGGAAAGGACATCTTTATGCATGCTTGTTAAAGAATAAACTAAAGTAATTATATATCTCAGGATAGTAATTGAGTTTTTTTCGTCCTGTAGCACTAAAGAACACCTGTGCAACTTTGTGAATACCCATTATCCTGAAAAGCTCTGTAACATCATCCAGTGTACCGTAATTCAATATAAACTCCACCAGCACATCTTCGCTGATATCCTCTTTTTTATCTTCCGGGATATACCAGAACAGGTTGCTGTGTTTTTGTATGAATGCCTTTACTGCCGGACTGTTCATTATGTTTTATTAATACACAAATATAACTATACAATGGGAAACAACCTTATTATTTTTTACAGAAAATTTGCAAATCCCATGCCCTTTATACGTCTGCCCAAGTAAAGAAATATACCTCCAGGGACTTCTCTAATCGCAGCATCCATCCCTGGGAATATGGTTATTGGTGGGACAAGAAGGTAACAATGAATCAAATTCGACTGACATTTGATACGAAAGCTAGTCAACAACTCAGGCTTACCGGTGAGGATTCAGTCTATAACATTCAAATAAGGTGGCCACAGCCGGAATGTGTCTCAGATTTGAAAACTGAAACCGATACATCCGATGCTTATCGAGAAATTAAAGCATTTTTGAAATATTCAGTATATTAGTCACTATTATGAAAGTTATAATTGTTTTATTAATACATATTTTGGTGCAGATGTGCACCGGTAATCAAACTGAAATGGCTTCAAAATACAAGGTCCAAAGAATCAGCATGCAGCCTGAGATAAATGCAGTATGGGACAAGATGCCCTGGAATGGGATTGAACCCATTCAAATAAAACAGTTTATGGGAGATAAGCCGGAGCATTTTCCATTTACCCAGGCAAAGGTGGCTTATGATAATACTGCGATCTATGTCATATTCAGAGTTGAAGACAGGTATGTAAAAGCCGTTGCCGGCAAAAACCAGGGGCCAGTTTATCTTGATAGCTGTGTTGAGTTCTTCTTTTCCCCCGAAGACGGTATTAAGGAAGGATATTTCAACCTGGAAATGAATTGCGGGGGTAACATGTTATTTCACCACCAGATGGAACCCCGGACCAGGCAGACCTTAATCAGTGAGGAACACATACAACAGGTGGAGGTGGCACACACCCTCCCGGAAATTGTCAATCCTGAGATTGTCGGGGATACTACATGGATTGTTGAATACAGGATCCCTTTCTCAGTGTTGAGTAATTATCATTCTTTTCCCACACCTGAAGCCGGATCTGTATGGAGGGCAAACTTTTATAAATGTGCCGATGAAACATCCCATCCTCACTGGCTCACCTGGGCGCCTATTGATTTTCCCAGGCCAAATTTCCATTTACCCCAATATTTTGGCTTACTCGAGTTTCAGAAATAGAAACAGGATCACCGATATATTCAAATTTGAAATCAATTGATTCAGTCGTCAATGGCCTGGTTGACCAGCAATGGAAATTTCCAGCCAGTTTCATCATTGACTGGCCCCTGGGTTTGTTTCATAAGGACTCCGATGGTTTGTTCTTTGGGATCTGCAAAATACTGGGTGTTGAAATAACCTCCCCATGAAAAGGTGCCCTCACTTCCCTGGCCTCCGGCATCCTGGCCTTCAGAGGTGATAACACCAAAGGCCAGTCCGTAATACTCAATTTCACCTCCCCACAGATCGCCGGTTTGATTACCCATGATCGATTGAACTGTGGTTCTGCTCAGGATCCTGACCCCGTTCAGTTCACCGCCGTTCAAATACATTTGAAGAAATGTTGCATAATCCTTTGCTGTACTGGACAAACCCGCTCCCCCCGAGAAAAACCGCATGGCTCCTTTAATGGGATAATCGGTATCGTAAAAAGTTACCGGGTACCGGATCCATTTCCCATTTTCCTTTTTTTGCACGGAAACAAGCCGGTCCGATTTCGAAGCGGGCAGGTAAAACCAGGTATCATCCATACCTAAGGGATTGAATAATCGCTTTCTCAGAAATTCATCAAAAGGCATCCCGGAGACAATTTCAATGAAATACCCCAGGACATCCAGGCCTTCACTGTAGGTAAATCGCTCACCCGGATTATGATGCAATGGTAATCCGGCAAGCTTCTTTACACTTTCTCCAATGCTGATGTTCTCGGTGGTGAACAGATCCGTGATTCCTGCTTTTTTGTAAATCATCCTGAAACGTTCATCACCATCTATCACTCCGTAGCCAATTCCTGATGTATGGGTGATCAAATGCCGGATAGTTATCTCGTTATCAGCAGGCACAGCGGTATAGCTGGTGTCTTCGTATTTAAAAGATGTTAAAACCACGGGGTTTTTAAACTCCGGTATGAATTTGGAAACAGGATCATCCAGCCTGAATCTCCCCTCTTCCCAGAGCATCATCACTGCAGTTGAGGTTATGGCTTTGCTTTGGGATGCTATTCTGAAAATATCATCTTTATTCATTTTTCTGTTCGACTGATTGTCAGCCATGCCATATGCTTCATGAAAGACGATTTTACCGTTTCGTGCCACCAGTGCAACGATACCGGGCACATCTCCATCTTTCACAGATTCTTTGCACATCGCATCAATACGGTTTAATCTTTCTGTAGACATGCCCTCACTTTCAGGGGTCGCAGATGAAAGATGGGAGGATTCTTGAATGGACCTGGTTTGTGCATTTGCCGCAACTACAGATGCAATAAGAATGATTGTGATGAAGTTTTTCATAAAAAATTATTTTAAAGATTAACAATGCAGTGATAACTTCTCAATCTCGTTTCATATGTCTAATATATTATTTAATAGTTAATTATTAAAGTTTCGCACTTGCATTTAATGCACATAAATTCAATAGTTTACAATTTGACTTCATGTGTTATATGTTTGTATATCAACATCTTAAGATTTCCATTCTCGGCTAAGCAGCTTTTTGCATCTCTGGTT
>SDBT01002561.1_pt1 | contig 32029 bp, 46 predicted proteins | sample 2277101 | NCBI WGS metagenome assembly SDBT01 (sample SAMN10404973, study PRJNA504765) | marine sediment metagenome | isolation source: marine sediment core GS10_PC15, 103 cmbsf | place: Arctic Ocean: Southern Knipovich Ridge | collected 2010 | reverse complement strand
GAATTAGCTTTATGACACAGTTGTTCTGGTCCGGTTTCCATAGTGGCGAGCGTGCCGGAGCCGAATGCATGGCTGCTGGCCCTCTTCGTCCTGGCTAGTGTGTCGTGGCGGCGACGCACTAGCGCATGAAAAACCGCCGAGAGCCGAAGCCCGCGACGGCAATGGAACCACGCTTAGCCGGAAGAGTGGCTCCCACTTCCACTCTAATCGGCGGTCGGCGGCAATCAACCGCCGATTGCAAAAAAAGAGCCGCCCGGAAGTCTAGCCTAGTTCCGGGCGGCAGGGTACGTCGTGAGAAGTTATCTTCCCGTTGATTTTCTCCATTTAAGTCACTGATCATTCTTATGCCGCATGTCATGCCCTTAGACCACCCCCACTTATTCGGAGAATCGAGTCGCGTTCCTTTCAACGCGGGGGTTTGGATTCGAACCAAAATCTTGCATGCTTTGCCAGTAACCCTCGACTCAACGGACGACGCGGGTTTCAGTCTAGAGCAATAGTCTCATACTGATCTCGTTGTCACCAGCACCTTTGTGCTTGCTCGGGCAGTGGTGCCCATCGCATTGGATGGCACTTGCCGTCTACGCAAGCTAAGGTAATCGCTGGCGCGTCTGCCATTTTCGCCACCCCGCGTGCCGTCCGTGAAGTTTTTGGCTCACGGGACCGAAGCCAGCCTTGTCGAATCGATTCGACTTTGGCTCTACAATTTAGGGCGATTGAGAAAGCCCTCTGTCACATAACCTACCGACATTAGGCAATCGGCGTTTGCCCTTTCGGGCTGGCAGCTCTCATTACGGTTGAGAACCTTCACTGAGACGTTGCTTAAGAAAGCTTGTGACCCTGGCCAGGGTCACTTCCCCAAGCTGCAACAGCCTGTGACGGATAACCGTTCTGCATGCTAACAGAATCGCGGGGGCAGGACTCGAACCTGCACGACAACATTGTTTAGTCTGAGTCTAAGTCTAAGACTGCACTCTTCATTTAGTCTCCTTATCAGTTCACGGCAACATTGCCTTGATCATCTCCAACGCCAGGATGGACCACAACTACACCTATCAGGCAGTATGATTTGTCCTTATGATGCATCCTTGGTGCTCAGCATATCGCCGAAAATATGACTCAGGATTTTGCCACCATACGTAAGCTGATCCACTTCGCATGAATTCGCTTGCTCCCGAGCCCGTTTGACAGCGTCCTGCAACTCTTCGATACGGCTCAACATCTCTGCCCGTTTACGGGAAGGAATCGCAGACGACATGTATGTCGTAGTCCACGTTCCAACCGTGACATCCTCGGAGAACAACTCTGTCTGAGCAGGATGCTTCTCCGTGGCATCGTATTTAACAATGACCTTAGGTCGTTTCGCGGTCTTGATCGAACGACACGGTTCCGTCACATGGCAATCACGATTGTCATCGTACTTCCACTCACGATCCGGAGGCAGTACCGGAAGATGCGTGACAAAAGTATGCAGATCAACCAACTGATGCTCCAAGAAGAGTAAAGTCCCGACCGGCATGTCTGTCAGGAAATTCTTCCCATCAACCTCGATAGTTCCTCTGGCTTGGGTGTTCCCATTCTCCTGGGTCATCACCACGTTGAGCATGCCCTCGACCTGCTCCATCGTCTCTCGGATTTTTACCGGAACATTCAGATGGATCTTCTTGCTTTCAGCAGGAAGCTGGTCGCCTTCCACATCTTTGGGTTCGTACGTCTTCGAGATACCAGAGATGGCCTCCTTATTCCAGCCACGATGAGAGTCGGTCAGAAGTTTCTGAGCCCGAGACTTCTTGCCTTGCACTACAGCAACGATTTGGTTGAGTTTCCCTTTTGGCATTTCGTTTCTCCTTATGCCATAATATACGAGAGTTTCGACGCAATGTCAAGCGACTTTTTGGAAATCTCCGCGAAGAGTTTTGCGGATATCAGCTTTCTGATGCACGAACATTTGATGCTCTTTCTCGTCGTCAGGGTGAAACACGGGAGCAGGCTGGTCATAGACGATAGTTGCTCCTGGACAGTAGTCATGCCCCGCTTTTGCCCAATCCCAATGCTGGGATAAACCGATAACTCGGTCTCCGACATACAGAGCTTCATTCAATTCGTGCGTAACGATGAAGATCGTGTAAGGAGGCGTTTTCCCTACTTTTTTGGCCTCTAAATTTTCCTGATAGAGATGGAGAAGCATTTTGTTCAACTCTTCTCGCATCGCCTCGTCCAACGCACCGAAAGGCTCGTCGAGCAGCAAAATCCGAGGCTTCATAATGAGAGCTTGAGCAATAGCAACTCGTTGCTGCATGCCTCCGGACATCTCGGCTGGGTACAGATCCTTCGCATGGGAGAGTCCGACTCTCTCAAGAAGTTTGTCAGCTGCACGCAAATGCTCTCGACGCAACGGAAGCCAACTCAAAAGATTTATTCTGCCGAGCATAGTGGTCTCATCCAGCTTGAGTCCCAGAGCCACGTTCTGACGAGCGGTATGAAACGGCATTAACGAATACTTCTGGTAAACGATGCCGCGATCACGCCCAGGACGAGTCACTATGGTATCCAACCCATGATCCATCTGCCCAGGATTATGACAGAAGGTACTGATAGTTCCTTGATTTGGAGGGTGAGTCCCAATAATGGCTCGTAGCAGCGTGGATTTACCACAACCACTGGGACCAACCAGTCCTACGATTTGCCCAGCCTCAATACGGATGTCAACGTTGTGCAAGACCCGGTTCGCTCCGAACCAGTGACTTACCTTGTCGCATTTCACGATTGTATTAGGCATTTTCATTTCTTTAGTAAGTGCCATGGGCATATCCACGCTTGAACTCGCCTCAAGGTATAGTCCATGCCAAATCCGAATCCAGCCAACGCAGCGAGATACGGATAGACAACGTCCATATTCAAAAGACGTGCTTGCAAGCGGATTCTGTATCCCATGCCCACGTCTGCACAAAGCATCTCCGCTGCGATCAAGTAAACCATTGCTGGTCCGATCTGCAAGCGAATGGAATCAATCACGCCCGGTAGAATGTGGCGGAAAATAATGTTCCATGCCACTTCGAAATGACTTGCCCCCAAGGTATAAGACTTATATATGAGTTCGTCAGGAACCTGCTTGATGGACAAGTAGACTGCCATAGATAACGATGGCAACACGCCAAAGGTAATCATGGCAATGTACATGTTGATGTCAATACCTACCAACACGAAGAACACCGCTAAGATAGCAGTAGGTGGGACTTTAGCTACCAAAGACAATACCGGGACTAAAGCAGCTTCAAAGATCGTCAGACAGCCCATGAGCATGCCTACAAAGACTGCCGCAACAACGCCAACCCCGAGCCCTATAAAGAGCCTGAATATCGTTGCTTTGCTGTCAACAACCAACCACCGATCACCGGATCGCAGATTGACAGCAACAATCTTCTGAATTCCATTCGACAATTGGTGCCATGTCGGTATTGTGGAATCGTCGGGATTGATATTGTGCTGACGATATGAAATAAACGTATAGAATACCAGCACCAAGGCAATCATACCAATGCCCAAGGCGACTCGCGTAGGTTTCGTGATTGGTTGTCGAATCATCATGATTGAAAAACCTCATCCACGGCGGGGTTTTACCCCCGCCGCAGATGAGTCCAGAGCCACCGCGATGAAACGGTGCTTAGTTCTTGGAAACCGCCTCCATGAATGAAGGATCAAACCGCAAATTGCCCTGCGACGTGCCGTAGACAATGTTCAACTGCTTGTCGGCAGGCAACATCCCAGCCCCTTGGCAGAATTCAGAAACCTTTGTCATGGTCTTCGGCAATTCGGAGCCCGTGAAAACTGCCAGCCCTTCCGCAGGTGTTCCGTAGAATTTCGTCTGACGTACAACCTGGCGCATGTGCTTGACTGTCAGATTGGCGAATTTCTCACCCAAAGCCACCAACGTATCGTCGCGAGTGGCTGGATCATTGATTCGCTGACTCATGCAATAGAAGATCTCACAAATAGCCTGGGCAGCCCTTTTTCCACCTTCTCGCTTCAACGCATCCTCTCCCATGACGACCATGTCGATGATCTCACCAGGGATTGTCGTTGAATCAAACAGGACGCGGGCATCTTTCCGCTGATTCAACGTCTGCAATACAAACGGGTTCCAAACAGCAATGGCGTCGATGCCATTTTGTCCTTGCTGCATAGCCAGTGCCGCCGCTCCAGGGTCCATGTTGGTGAAATCGAAGTCAGCGGGATTTCCTCCAAGCAGTTCGATATTTCGAGCGAACATGTATTCTGAAACGGTCTTAGCCAGACCGTAAATTCGCTTGCCCTTGAGTTGATCAATGGACGTAATGTCCCCGCGTACAATTAGAGCATCCGCTCCGTGACTCGTTGAAGTCGGCAAGATTGCTACCGATCTACGCTTCAGCGACGGATTCAGGATGTCCATGTTGGTGATGCAAACCGCGTCGATTTGATTCGAACCATACAGCACCAAACATGTGTCGTAGTCCGCCAGCTTCGTGACGAGATCGACATTGTACTTCTTCTCGATCTCCCCCATCTGTCCAGCTTTCCCATTGATCAACCCAACGTCAGCGTTTCCTGCAACGCCGAAGGTTGACCATGATGGGTACTCAGACCACGCCAGAGTAAACTGTGGAGCATCGTCCGCCAACGCAGGAGATACAGCCACTAACAACAGACCCAGTACCAAACCCAATTTTCTCATCTCTTGTTCTCCTTAATGGTTAAGAGATTCCACTACTCTGCGACAGGAGCAGACTTGCTCTTGTCCAACTTGTCTTCCACTCGCGCCAACTTATCATCATCGGACTCGTCGAGTCCGAGTAGATCATCAAATTCGTCGTTGGCTTGATGAGACGCAGCAAACTGTTCGTACTCTGCTTCGAGACGCTTGCCGTCCGTACCCGCCAACTCGCTTGCGACCCTCGCTTCGGCTTTCGCCTGATTACGAAGCTCACGCATACGCTCCAACTCGGCTCCCGTACCGTCTTCTGAGATACCAGACAGAACGTCGTTCAGTTGCTTCTCTTCCGTCGCGGTGATCATATCAGCAACGGTATCAGACGCTTCATCCTTGATCTTGTCGATGTCACGCTGCAAGGATTGCAGTTGAACCTTGTGGTTCGAGATGCGATTCGAGTATCCTTGGATGTCACCTTCGAGTTCAGCAATACGGGCTTCTTTCTCATCAATCGTTGACCCGAAATCGCTAAACGCGGCTTTGGCTTGCAGAATTTGAGCGTCCGCCTTGATTACCGCGATCTCGACGCCCTTCGCCTTCAAATCCACGGCTCGTTCTTTGGCTTTACCACCCGCTCCAGCTTGTAGATTGCGAAGACGTTTCAGTTCATCACTGAGCCGCTTCACCATCTGCGTTTTCTTCTCTTCCTGGGCAACAAGTTGAGCCACAGCACTCATGTATTCCTGAATGCTGGATTTTTTCTCCCGAACGATCCTGGCGAATTGAGCCTTGATCACAGTGGGATCTCGTTGCAGTTTGTCCGTCTGTTTGTCCACCTTGCCGGTGAGCAAGTAACCGATTGCTCGAAAAAATCTTCCGATTGCCCTAAACATACGCTTTCTCCTTGTCGTCCCTTAGTCCTCGTAATTCCGTTAAATCCGACATTCGCTCACGCACCTTTTTGGCAACCTCGAAGCTGTCTTTCAGCTCCTGACGAATGCGGTCTTGTTGTGAGTGATCCTGAACGTCCATGCCTTGGATATCCGTTAACAGCTTACCAAGCTGGTCAATACTCTTCCCGACATCTTTCAGAACTTCTTCTCGCCGATCCAAGATCGTCTCACGAGTACTCTTGTCATTGAAGTCCCTGGCAGTGCCATAGAACTCAAGACTCTTGCGAAGCATCTTGACGCCTTCCTCAAATAGTTCCTCGACGCCAGTGGTAATGTCGAGAAGGCTGGAAGTATTGAGGTTGTCGTCATAGCTACTGTCTTTGAAGGTCTTAACCAACGACCGCAAGTCTCGGAGCATCTTCTGCGTTCGTGGATCACGATCTTTCGTTAGCAGATCATCCAGCTTGTCAAGCTCGTCGATCTGCTCTTGCTCATGTTCTCGTCGCAAATCGGCAATTGACTTCTTGGCAACTCGATCATCTCCAACGAACAAACGGGTGAAAAACGTACCGATCCCGGTTATCAGTGCTCCAACCCCTACCACGGCTGCTAACACAGAATTTATACTAAATGTCCACAGCCCCAGAAGTATCGTGACTCCTACCAACAACGGAATCAACGTAACTGGACTGGACGCCAAGTTCAGCAGAACCTTTTGTCGAAGTCGCTTCTTGTCCATTAGTACGGTCGCTGACCAACTACAAAACTCACTGAAGACGTTGTTTTCTTCGTAGGAGAAGCAGCCTTTGCTTTGAGCCTATTCTCTCCTACCCCCAGCGTCGTGAGATACTTTCCCACCGCTTCGGAACGCTGCTGAGCCAGTTCCAAATTTGCCTGCGGATCTCCCTTGGCTGTGGAATTCCCCACAACCAACAGGTAGTACTGAGGAAACGATGTCAGTCGATCTGCGAGATCACGTAGTTCTCGCTGTCCACCTACATTGATATTCGAACTACCTCTACCGAAAACGATCCTATTGACGCGAATACTACCAACGCCAATGAGTTTATTCCACTCATCTTCACTCAACGCAGGCAAATCTGCTTCGGTTCGTATGGCATCCAGTCCCGCCATACCCGCCATACTGCCCAGCAGATTGACCTTACGAGCAGGGTGAAAATTGTCAGCCTGAAGACTGGCAAGCATCTGATCGTAATACAGATTGCTCTCAGTCCCTCGGACAGGGTTTTGCTCAGACAGTACGCCCGTGGCAACAAGCACATCAGTTATGTTGATGATAATATCTTCGATATGCTGCCCGCCAGTAACAAGCCCAAAGTAAGCGAAATTCTCCATGGTATTCGCCCACTTGATCCCATCGGCAATCTTCTGAGCCTGACCCTGGTTCAAAGAGGCATCTTTGGCGATTAGTTCTGCCATGCCACTTTGACCATACGAATAAGCCGACCGCAGATAAGCCTCGCCAATAGCTTTCACTTGGTCTGAGTGATTGGCGAGAAATTCTCGATTCACAACTAGAACATCTACGATCAGCCCGTCCAGCTTCGAGCTATCGAGGAGCATATGAACTCCGTCGATAGCGAGAGCCTGTGATAATTCTGGTTCCCATAGAGAGAATGCGTAACGCTTGTTCTTGGATTTCTTGAGCATTGTCAAGACATCTTTAGAACCGTCAGCCTCAATCATCCAATCTGTAGGTAAACGAGGCAAATTAAATTGTGAGACTACAACCCTCGCACTAAATTCTGCTGGAGAGTTAGGAGTAGCTACAATCCTGGCATCCTCATGATCAAGGTCGTTAATTGTTCCGACCTTATCTTTCCATGCAACAATGCCGTCAGCACCTTTGCTTTGATCAATAACGGCGACTATAGTCGCAGGAGGAGGCCATTCGCCAAGTTTAACGCTCGAAGTGATCAAAGCATCAATCGTAAAGACCGCTACATCCAACTCCCCGTCGCGTAGCTTCGTGATTCGTTTGACGTAGTCAGCTTCATCGTCTTCCCACGTCAACTTAATGCCAGCCGCCTTGAGATTTTTGTTCATTAGCTCCGATCTTACTGGAGCATATCCAGGGAACAAGTCGTGACCGCCTGTTATCTCGGCATTGTACTGACTTGATGACCCTGTCTCAGTGACCAGTTTGCTCTTTTGCGATGGAAAAACCCACAGTTTCAGGGCTGCTGCTGCCCCGCCAAGGACCACGATCCAAATGCAGGCAGCGCCCAGCAGTCGTTTTTTTCTACTGTCGTCCACTGGATCGTCTCCTAATGATGGCTGCCGAAAACAGCTTTGCCCCCTGCTATGAGGCACACAAACAACAACGCCCCACCCAGAAGCCACATGGTCCGCAGGGAGTCGGTCGAATTAAACTCAACGTCTGGATCGTTGTTAGATGACTGAGCGTTTAGACGTGGCTTCTCGCCAATAGGATGATTCTGTGGCTTGGCAAGGGCTCCGATCATATCCTTTGCTAAGGCAGGATCGAGACCTTCCAAAAGTTCGAAATCAGCCGCACCACCGTCACCAGTTTTGCTGACTTCCGCGAAGACTGCGGTGATCGCCTTCGTCAAAGAGTCCGGGTTGTCGGCTGCACGGTAGTTGTCACCGACAATCTTGGCAAGAGCATGCTCTGCACCCATGTCTACGCCAATGACATCGACATTGATGCCGCGAGAGATGATCTCTGCGGTATAGTCTTTCATCATTCTCTCTTCACCACCGCCAGATGCAGCCCCGTCTGTTACAATCAACAGACGATACGAGCCATAGCCGAATTGCTTCTGACGCTGCTGTACGAGAGCGTCGCCTCCCTTTTTGATGTAGGTTCCCAAGGGAGTACCGCCACCTGTGCCAATGCTGTCAATGGCTCTCTCCAGGGCTTCATTGTTCTTCGGTCCCAGAGGATAAACCCACGCATCGCTCACTCGCCCAAAGACCACGATACCGATCTGGGTATTATCCGAAACTGTTGCCAAGACGGTTTTCATCGCCTTTTTAGCAATGGGCATTTTCGCGTTGTTGGTTCCTGACCAGTCATAGCCCATCGATCCCGAAGCATCGACCACCATGACAACATTGTCGTGATAAACTGCCGATGTAGAATCCTGACCCAGAGCAGGAGCCGCCATAAGCAATATCAATGTGCATACCGTTCGCATGGCAATTTCCTTTCTTAGAAGTCGAAGTCGGATGTCTGTGCTACTTCAGCATCAACCCGAATCAAACGGAACTCTACTCTCATGTTTTGAAGAGCCTCATCGAAATTCCGAGGCGTCGGAATGAACGGCTCACGAATGCCAACGCCTATCGGCTGAAACTGGGACTTATCAAGAGACAAGCCTTCTTGTGCTGCGAATTGAATGGCAGTCTGAAGTACAGACTCTGCTCGCCGTCGAGACAAGTTCAGCGCTGCCTGCATGACTTCTCGCGGGTTGTGACCAGCCACTCCATCAAACGCTCCTGCCTCGATTAACCGTATTACATCGTCAGTTGAGCCAATGTCCAACGGACGACCGTTGAGCGTATATCGCCAATTGCCCGATCCACCCGATCGCTTGAGAATTCCCTTTTTCAATCCGGCTCGTACCAACTCCATTAGAGTTTTTGAAGGGTCAGAGTGAGCACGAAGAGCCACGACGGCATTGCCGAATTTTCCTGACATCTTGATGGCTTTTCTGAGTTCAGCCTCGATTTCACGGATCGGGAAGTTCAGCTGATTTGGCTCGAAAGGAATGGAGAAAGAATAGACAGTTCGGTCGTCCAAAGCTCCCTGATTGAAGCTCTCGATTTCCTTTTGCACAGCTTCCGCATTGAAGCGATCTCCGCTCTTCCCTTGAGTCTTTGTGAGAGCCCCGGTCACAACCAAAGCTTTATAGTCAAGACCAGGAGGCAGCAACAAGGTGCGTGCTGTGGCGAAGCCACCACTCACAGCAAGGTTGGCAGACGATTCGCTGAATGCCTTGAAACCATTTGGATTCTTGGGGTCATCGAAGAATGCGACGTTGCCGGGCTGTCCGACGAAACGGCAGTCAGAAATGAGACCATGTGCATCTTCTTCAAGGGTGGGAAGTACGTCTGCTCCGAAAACATCCTGCATTGTTTGAAGCAGAGCCATGTACTCTTTGGAGCCATGTTTCTCGTAGGCGTTCTTCCAGTCAGTGACAATCTCACTACCCTTCAAGACACCAGCCCAGAATTGATCGACGATTTCAGGATATTTTTCCTTGAAATCGGCTCGAACAACGTAGACATCGGCAATCGAGCGAGACAACTCAGAAGTGGATACCACCACATGAGCACCCTTCTTTGTTCCTTCGGCTCCTGACCCGGTATTCTGAAGCCCACCAGTCAATCCGAGCATGTCGGGACTAATGACAGTCGCCCAGTCGCACGCGTCTTTACTGAATTGTGCAGCAGGGCTATTCTCAGAAGCTGTCAAATCCGGCAGCCACTTGATCGTGACATCGTCCCAGGAAATTCCTGCTGTCTGAAAAACGTCATCCACCAAACCAACATGAGGACCATTGCTTTGTACGCAACCTGTGGTGCCCTTCATATCGGAAATGGTACGAATCTTGTCCGTCGCTACGATGTGATCACCTGCACTCCAGGTTATCTGTCCCACTACAATACCACGGGTACGAGGGTCTTCCCCCATCTTCTCGGCAGCGATACCTGCCATCCTGAATGTTCCACGCCAAAAAGGCGTCTTTCCGGTCAGGTAATCCTCTGTTTGCTGAATGGGATCGTCCTGCTTGCGGATTTCGAATTGCCGCCCCATTTTGCCATAGACGGAATCGGGAGTGGTTTTCAATCCACCGTTAGCCGTCAGAACTGCTGCCTCACCACCCCAGGTAATAGCCGGGACAATGATAGTACCTGAGGCGTCAACCTCACCGATAGGAACTGGTCCAACCTGATCTGCAAATCGCTCGCCAGCCAACGCGACTGAACTAAGAGCGATCACCCATGCTGCGCACACAATCTTTCTCATCGCGGTTCTCCTAAAAGCATGAAATTGATCCATGTTTGACAAGTATACCAGCCACCGAAGAAATGTCAAGGGGAAAAATCCGTCCGGTGTAGAATCTCAAGCAGGCCCATTAACGCCTGTGATCTCGTGAGGAGCCAATAAACAAGCAATGATAGCCACAAGCACCATCATGGAGAGGGTGAGCATCCTCCAGGGGGTTGTCTGAAGCTCCACTTGTTGAAGCCTCGTGATTGAATCTTTAGGTTCTGATCGAGTGGTTTGTTACTTTGTTGCACCAACATGTGAATTCTGTATCGCTCATATTACTTTTCATACGGTTTATCACCTTATGTACCCATTGAATATTAGACTCCAAATAACCTATCGATGAATCTATTCGATCTAACGAAGCAGTAATTTTAGTATTATCAGTTCTATCAAAGAATAATTCCATTCCTGTTAAAGCGCATTTTCTGTTTTGCTTCAAGAACTTATCCCATACCTCCTGTCTAGTAATTTGGAAATCCATATTTCGCAATCTGGCAGAACTTTTAACCTGTCCCCAAAAATGTCCACTTATCTCTTCGAAACCTTTCCACATGAATTCTGACATGCGTTTATTAGAACATTCAGGGCAATTTATTCTTTTGCCATTTTTTAGTTCCGAAGCATAAGCAGTGAATTTGTTTCCACAATCGCATAAACAAGACCAGGCCGGGTGCCTTTTGTCGCAACCTGTGGATTCTTTTAGAACAACCAACAAACCAAATCTTTTCCCTTGAACGTCAGCTTTGCGACGACCACCTGATCGGGTTTTGATCTTGTAATGTTTGATATACGATTGCACCAACGCCTGGGAAACACCAACTTCATCAGCTATGGCTTTTTGTGTCTTGCCGAAATTTATATATTCCTGAATCAGAAATTTTTTCGTTAATATAGTATGTTTTATCATAGATAAGCATTGATCGAATCCTGGCAAATCCCTGCATTTTATTTTAAATTCTGGGAAATTATTTTGGAACTCGTTTAGCGTCCCTAAAAGGTGCTCTGAAACTTTGATCTGTGAAGCCCCTGCTATGGATTTTAAGATCATCAGGAATGACCGGCATTTCTTTCTCGGGCACTGCCAAGTTACTCATAAACATGGCAATTTCTTGGAAAGCAGTATACGGGTCAATGATCCTGACGAAGTCATATGGTCGCAACAGTTCGTTGTAGACGATTTGGGAATTCCGGTTGTGGGTTGCAACAAAGACCGGACAGCGTTTATCTATGAACATTTCCGCATATGAGTTTTGCTTTTTCTCACAATGCTCGAAGTACTTAGCAAATTCACTGCGTCGTTTCCCGTACCCTCTCCACCACCGACGACCGTTTTTGCCGTAATAACTATCCTTCTGCCTCGTGTCAGCATATTCCGCAACAAACGCATCGACCTCTTCTATGGTAAAGCATTTTTTGCTGATTGGGACATTGCGAACGCACCCGTGCATTTCGAGCATTGGAAAAATTCTACCGCAAAACCCGATGATATGCTGCGTGATTTCCATGGATGAAAACCACCAGGAACTATACAGCTGCGGGAAGGGCCACTCATTTTGTTTGAGTTGAACCTCTTGGGGAGTGCGGACATAAAGAAGGGTTTGATCCTGCCCATAAGCCTGGATACAGTCGTAGTAGTCCTTTTTCTTCGAGATGATTCTCATGGCTGAGGTTTCCCGTCAAAGTGTCCACCGACAGATTCGTTTGGATAGTTAGGATACATTCCCATCAACTCTTCGTCAACTAAGCTGTCTTTACCGCATGACCAGCACAAGATTTCTTCAACGTCAAACTTCGAAGGATCGTCGTCTTAGAAAAGACTACATCGGTGTCAACGAGATCGTGTTTGAAATCTGCTGGACTGTTCTTCGACTCCCTTTTAGCTACAGTCAATTGGAGTTTTCGGATGATTTTGAGCCATGTGTTGCTTGAATGTTTCGTTCGTGATGCTGGCATAAAAAATCCGAGAAGCAAGGCTATGAAGCATGTCTGTTTTTTCAACACGATTCACCCATCTCTTTGGAATACGACTGATGCCATTGTATGTTCCGCTAAATCCACCTGCAATGCATGCGATACTATCTGAGTCACCATTCGTATTTGCTCCCGTCAACACTGTCAAGGCATAGTCTCCGGGACTTTTAAGAAAACAATAGAGAGCACAAGCGACCGCTTCTTCGCCAATCCAGCCGTCACCCAGTTCTTTCATGGCAGAGACAGGATCTAATTCAAGAACGTCCTTGACTTGGAGTATCTTATTCTTGTAGTCTTCGTCGAGATACCCTGTCGCTGCAATCAAATAATCAAGAAGGTCATCTGCGTCTGGTTTCATGCCACCATCCAACAAAAGCTTAACAGCAACCGCAGCTCCCGCAGCAGCGGCAACTCCGGTTCGGTGAGCGTGTGTTATATAGCTTGAAGAGGTTGCTATTTCAATTGTTTGTTCAATGGTGCTGCAAAATAGACCGATCGGAGCTGTTCGCATTGCGCTCCCACAACCTTTTGACTCTTTGATGCCGGAATAACGCCACTTGATACCTGATTTAAGGTTTTCACAACCGGCGAGACAAGTAGTGCCTGGAGCACGGTTGTTATCTTCTGATTCAGCCCACTCGACAAAATTCTGACCCATGATCGTCATTAGCTCGTGCAAATTGCCATGACCAGCTTCGATCAAAGCTTCTGCAACAGCAATCGTCATCTGGGTATCGTCTGTGAATGTGCCTGGAGGATGCTTTTTGGATTTCTCGAAATCCTGAACACCTTGAGGTCCGTATCTCCCAAGAATCGCAGGAAGAGTCATAAACTCGGTTGGATACCCAAGGGCATCTCCAATGGCGAGACCGAAAATACAGCCTTCTACTTTTTCTAGCATTCTAAATCCCGCTATAGGAGTGGTGGGATTCGAACCCACGACTTTTCGCTTAAAAGGCGAATGCTCTAGACCAGGCTGAGCTACACTCCCAGATTAAAAGCCCTATTCTTTGAGCATATTTCCAAAGGTAACTCTATTTACATCCTGAATCAATCCTGTGACTGTTTCTTCGTTAGGGATTTTTGCGAAGGAATGTCCAGCAGTATACCCCAACATGAAACAGCATTTTGCCCTTTCCTTCTTTTCTGGAGTCATAATCTTCCCGCCAGCTTCCATTCCTTCCATAATAGCAGTCAAGATTCTATCTTCGGGGCTTCCTGTCTCGATTTCTGCTTCGATTTTCATTCTTTCCGCGAAATCTAAATCATCTGGCCGAGGCGACTTCGCTCTCTCTTCCATCAATTTTTTGTACTCAGTAGAGCAAGCTTTTCCTAAGAATGTGCTGGACTCTACCTTCGCAAGCATATTCGAATGTGTTCGTGACACTGCTCTAGAGAACGAATCATCAGCACAAACATCTGAACGGAAATTCCATTCCGAACCATCTAGCCAGTTAATTTTTTGATCATCTTCTTCTTCAAATTGGAATGCCCAAAACATTTTATGTTCTGCAAGCCATCCTATACCATACCCATTAATGGCAAGATCTTCTAGCTGTTCATTCAAAGTTAAGCTGGGCATTTTACCTCTTTACTGGCATCCAAAAGCTGCCTGTAGTTATTTTCGTTCACCGAAGCCAACTCATCCTCAAGTTCCAGATGACACCTTACACACAGAAGATCGCATTTCTTACTCTCAGCTAAAATGGCATCCCAATTATAAGTCCGCAAGTCTTTTAGGTTCAGCCCAAACTTCTTCGCGGTCGGATCTCGATGGTGAAAACTCATAGCTCGCAAACATTTGCTGTATCCACATTTAATGCATGAACCTCCGTGTTGTTCAATGAGCTTAAGTTTGCGATCCAATGCCACCCGATAAACGCGGGCAACATGTTTCTTCTTCTGTTCTTCGCTCCATTCGCTATATCGACGCATCGTCTTGGGCGGCAAAGATGGATCTTTGCGATTGCGATTATTTTGCCCAAATGGAGAACAATCTAAACAAAACTTACGCCCATTTAGGTTCCGAGTTTTGCCATCGATCACTTTCGTCCATGGAATATACTGTCCGCATTTTCGACATTCTCTTGCCATAGTATGCACCTCCAAAGATACATACAACAGCCTTGAGAATAAATCCTGCTTTTATCCCCGAAAAATTGGGCTAGGAGGGACTCGAACCCTCAAAACTCCGGATTAAAAGTCCGATGCTGTACCAAATCAGCTTCTAGCCCTATGAGGCATGCTGAAATGATTCAGCTTGTTCTACCACTGAACTATACCCCGTCGCGCACGCTTCCTATGAGCGTTTATGTTTGCGTTTGGGTTTATAGAAACGATAGCACATTTTCTTACTTTCGGTCAGTCATCACCACCGCTGTCTCCACCGCTGTCTCCACCGCCACCGTACCCACCGCCACCGCCATAACTTGGCTCAGGAACACTGTATGGCTCTGGAGCAGGAGCACTTACCGGAGTGCTTGGAGCCGTATTCAAATCAGAGAAATCACTCGTCGGAGTAACTTCCGAAGCTGCTGACTCAGTGTCAACCGGCACCGGGACAGTACCATGAGCCGATTCAATCTCCTGAGGAGCTGGCTCGACAGCATCATACTGCTCACCACAAAGTTGAGCCATAAGCATCATATCCATGATCAGTTCCCCGGCATCCGTATACAGTTCATCTTCTTTATTGAAATAATGACCAGCCGGAGCCCTCCAACCTTTTTTGTTCCGAAACTTCTTTTTCCTTCCGTCCTTGTCAAGATGAGCAGGCATCGGTGGCATCGGCGGTGGGGGACCTTTCGGTCTCACACCTGGAACTCCTATTGCTCCGAATCCTGCCTGAGTATTCTGCGTAGGACTTTTCATTTTGTTCATAATGGCGACCATGATAGCCAAAATAATTGCACCACCAGCCACAACAATCATTACAGTTTCCATGTCAATTCCTCGAAATTAGGACTTCAAAGGATAGTCACGCGACTATCCTGCAACGACAATGGGACCGACTGGAATCGAACCAGCGTCCTCGGATTTTCAGTCCGATGCTAAACCATCTCAGCTACAATCCCAATGTAATGAATCTCGCTGTGACAATTGGCACAAACGAGTTCGCACTTTTTGATCTCTTTCAGCACTCGTTCCCATTTTGCCAGAAGCCAATAACTTATCGAGAACTCCTTTTCTCTTAAATGGTGGAACTGCAATGCTGCGACACATTTATCATATCCGCATCTATTGCATTTGCCTCCCAACATATCGACAAGTTTCTGTTTTCGTTCCTTTCTTGCTTTCTTCTGCCAGCGACGATACTTTTCTTTATCTCGCCGCTTTTGATCTTCACTCCGTTCCCCAATTCCTGTCGCAGGCTTCTGAAAGTTCCGCGTGTTATGCTTCCCAAATGGCGAGCATTCGAGACAGTATTTTCGACGTTGTAAATTTCTAGTCTTTCCCTCGATCTTTACGAACGTCTTGAATTTCTTTCCACAATTTCCACAAGTTCTCATGAATAGTACCTCCAGAGATACTATTCATCCTATAGCTCAGAACTCCTTTATTTTTCTCGCTCTACCAAATCTGAGCTACATTGCCTTTTCAAATTTTTGGATAACTTCCTGAGTCCTTTCACAAAACTCATGATCCTCCGTCATCACTCGCCGCCTTTCTCGTCAAACCCCGGTTCGAGGTTGTTCAGCATTCTGATCACGTCGCTGCCGCTGGTGCATGTCGCGGCCACTCGGCACGACGACTCGATGCCGCATATTCTGACCGCGCCGTGAGTTGTCTCAAGAAACCAGCCGCGGCCTTTGCACTTCTTGCATACTGGCTCGGGCACCCAGCCGGTGTCGTCGCACGCTTCGCACAGAACATTTCCTTTCTGCTTCTCTACGAGTTGCTGTTCGAGACCGAGTTCTGTATGCGCATCCCAGCCAGCGCGGAATGCCAAGTCGATAAACTCGCTCACGTTTTCCTTCGGGCCGCACTGGCGTCGCCACGCGCCGAGTCTTGCGTCGTACTGACTTGTTGTCTGGCTCATCATCATCCTCCCACTGACTTGTTGTCTGGCTCATCATCCTCCCAACGTGCCGAGCACCGACTCGACGACATCATATCTCCCTTTCCCTTTCTATTTCGGCTGCCCGCCCTCGTCTGAACTTCTTTTCAGCCCTTTGTTTCTGTATCTTACGAAAGATCTTAATGACCTTAGTGCTGATTCTTTGCCAAGGAAAAACATCAATTGGTTCATCTTTTTCCATCATACGAATTTTGGTCCGTATAGACAAATCACCCGGCAGTTGCCCCATTTTTGATCTTTTGAAACGAGCGTTTTTCATGTGGTCCTGCTATTTCTGCCATACCTTCTTTGAGAGTTAATTCGGCTTTTCTCTCTTGCCTACTTTTGTCACGCCAACTGTACTTGCCACATACCCCACATTGAGGACGACCACAATCAAACGGATGCAAGTTCTTACAACGTCCTATGCGGCGGTCATCTGCCCATTCGAGCATGCCGAACCATCGCATTACTTCCTTGCGACGATTGACTATCCGCGCCGTTCGTCGTCTTCTATCTTTTCTGTCCATGATTCACTCCTATGTTGCCCGCCCGCCTCGTCAGCGGGCCAGGGCATCTGGAATGAACCTCTGTTGTGGTATCTCATACTTGTCTCCTTACGCAACGGGCACAATCTTCTTCTTCTTCTCCTTGCCCTTTCGCTTTGTCTTCCGCTTCTTCTGCTTTATCTTCTTGCGCTCGACGGTTTCCCGTTCACGAACCACTGCCTTCCTCGGGGCGGCCTTCTTCCGTTCTCGCTTACGCTGCTTGCTCCCCGCCTCGGCGGACTTTTTTCGCTCCTTCGCCTTAAATACCTCTTCTTTGGCAATTGTGCTGGAGTTGCCTCCACTGCTACCAATATACCAACTACCACCAATAGCAAGTACAAGAACGACTAAAACGCCAAGCAGAGTTTTTTGTTTCTTGTCCATGACAATTCTCTCCTACAAGTCGAATCTAAATGGGCTACCGGGGATTCGAACCCACGACCTGACGGTGTAAGAGACCGCTGTGCAACCAATAACACCTGTAACCCGTTTGCTCCCGATCATAACTCTTTCCCGAATTTCTTCAACCAAATCTTTCAAGGTTCCCATTATGAATTCTCTGCTTCGTCTTCCTTGCTTTCCAAGTGACGTAGCATTTCAGCGACGAATACAGCCATCGCTTTTGCAAATGCTATCGATATCTGCTCAAACTCGGGACTGGAGAGAATTTCCAATTGTCTACGAGTTACGTTTTTCATTCCACGCTCCTTATGGGGGCGGAGGGACTCGAACCCGCTCGATTATGCCCATCCACATGATACCATAAACAAAACAAATGTCAAGCCGCCAATTAAACTACACTCCCCGTCGATCGACATATTCACCACGCCAAGCTCTTCGGACTGCCTCTCGTAATTCTGGATCGTTTTTCAATGGTAAGGATGCCACGTTCTCTAAAAACAAGCCACGCTCCAAAATCTCCTGAATTCTTGCTTCGTGTTTTCTCCGACGTTGTGATCCTTCTGGTTCCACAACAGCCATAACAGCCATAACAGCCTCCCTTAAAGCTCTACCTCGATCTGTACAACCGACAACACCTGTAACCCTTTGTTATGGGAGCGCCCGGACTCGAACCGGGAACCACAATAATAGGAGCGATGGGATTCGAACCCATGACCTCGATTTTATAAGAATCACGCTCTTACCAACTGAGCTACGCTCCTTCAATGGGGGCGGAGGGATTTGAACCCACGACCTAACGATTATGCTCCCCTCATCCAATCCTTATGAGAACGTTCGTCATACCCAAAATATTCCACGAGCAATTCTCGGGCCAGCTTCATTACCCCGCCCTCTTCTACTTGTTCAAGCATAGGATGATCTCCGATAGTTTCTTTGCCCTTGGCGATTGCCTGCAAACGAATTCTCAACTTTTCTAACTTAACATCGTCATTCATTATTTCTTATTCCTTCCAATGGGACAGATGGGACTCGAATCCGCTGAGTGCGACTCTTTTAGTACGAGTATCCAATACTACGCTACCCACAGGGTGTCTGGGTACATGGTTGATTTTCAACGTTATCCCCAATTTCTTGGCATTTTTTCTAAGAATTCTAAGCACTTCTTCTTTTGATTTGCCGGTGTGGATTACATCAGCGTAACCAATTTCTTCAAAAGTACCAAGATCTATCATCTTTTCTCCTAACTGGGCCAGGAGGGAATCGAACCCACACTCAAGCCGTTGCTACGTCCCGATTGTCCACATGCCCATCGTTTCTTCCAAATGCGTTGAACTCGCCTATTTTTGATGATGCCTTCATGGATTTCTCCATGACAGTTCGCACAAGCAAAAACGCATTTCTTCATCTCTGCCAAAACTCGTTCCCACTTCAACATCAGCTCACGAGTCGTAAGTCCAAACAGCTTTTTGGATTCATCCACATGATGAAAGCAAAGATTTCTCTTGGTCTTATCATATCCACAAAACCAACAAGCTGAGCCAACAATCTTCCGCACTTTCTCGCTGACTTCTTTTTGTCGCTTCTGGAAATAGCAACCAAAACAGCGATGTCCTTTTTGATTGTGATCTTCCTTACAATCAGGACAAGTTTTAATTCGTCTGCCAGCAGCGTTTTCAAGCTGTCTCGTATTGTGTTTGCCAAACGGCGAGCACCCAAGACAATATTTTCGTCGCTGACAATTATGTTTTCTTCCATCTACCCAATGATACTTGGGTACCTTTTCTCCACATTTAGGACAAATTCGTGATGCCATATCAATCTCCTTACAGACTGATATAACATTGAACTTTTTAGCGTAGAATTCCTTGAACTATTTCAAAAACTCCTAAGCTAAATGGGACGAGTGAGATTCGAACTCACGATCACTCCGTTATGAGCGGAGAGCTTTGAGCCAGGCTAAGCTACCGTCCCTTACTGCTCTAACCAATTGAGCCACGCTCCCTACGCTTCGTCTTTGAGACATTCCAAATCAGCCTTAGGCGTTTCATATCTCAAAACGTCCATTACATTCCCCTGTCAAAAGTCGCACTGCCGTCGCTCGCTATGACCGCGTCATCCCATGGCACAACCTCGTATCCATGGTCTTCGAAAATTTCTGCGGTAGAAAGCAAGCTGCCACCATCACCGGGGCTTTTGGAAAACTGCCACCAGATATCGTTATTAGCAGTTTTCATTTGACGTTTGGTCATAATGAAACCGCCTTCACATTTGAACATTGCTTTTGGTTTCGGTTTTTCTGTCATTGACGATGTCTGTTCTTTGTAAGCATGAATCCCAGTACGAAAAGTGCCACAGCAGACAAGAGCATGATAATAGTAGGAAGCAAAGGTGCTCTATTGGCTGCAAACCAAATGCCTTCAATACACATGGTAACAGCCGCCAAAAATACCCATACAGCTGCGAGGGTTTTCATCGGCACTTCTTTTCGACTGCGTCAGCCAAATTCCTAATGGCATTCTCTTTGTACTCTTCGATCTTCTCGATCACGCCTTCTGGGGTTACGTCGTCTACACTAAGTTTCGAGAATACGGTTTCTTCCTCCACAGAGACATCGAAAATTCCGCCAGCTCCTTTTTCCAACGAGATTTCGATACCGTCAAAGTATTCCAGAAGCTTTGCCGCCACACTGACGGCTTTGGGCTTATATTTTCATTGAGAGCAGTATGTGATTACGATCTTCGTTTTCGTTTCCTTTCCTTCGGCTTTTTCCCTCGGAAATACTGATCAGGGTTTTTGTCCTTGACCCAGCCCAAGTATTTCTGAATATCCGCGTTCTCTTTCAGAACATCTACCGAATTCAGCTCTTTTCCCAGTTGCTTATTGGTGAATAAAGCGTGCAGCTGTCGGTGACAAGTTCGACATAGCTTTTCCGTTACTTTACCACCGCGAGATTTTGGGACGAGATGATGCTTCGTCAAGTTGTCAAGTAGTATGTTCCGTTCACATAACGGGCACAGTTCTCGTTCTTCTTTTTTGCACGCCATTTACCATCCTAAACCGATGCCAATGCTGTCTGGTTTTTCAATCTCTTCGTTTGGAGCAGGCATCTCGGTGGTCTCCAACTCTCGTTGAGTCTTTTTATAATGCTTTTGCATTCGCATGGTTCCTTCTCGAAACCCGATTCTTTCAGCCACCCAGTAGGTTATCACTGATCCTGTGAACCCTCCGATTACCGCACCAATTCCCATCCAAGTTCCTGATGAAAACGCGTTCATGATGGCATCCACAGTTCTACTCCAAGGTGATACGGCTTGAGGAAGACTTACACATCTCCCCATGTTACTACAGTATAACCCTTCTCGATGAAATGTCGAGTAGATTCTTCAACCGAATTACTTTTCCCGGTACCACGTCCATATTGCCAAACTACGCCTCTGCCGTCGCCTGAGTCAAATTCGAATCTCCAGAGAGTCCATGAACCACCGGCTTAATCATCGCTCGACGACCATGACTGTCCTCAACCTTAATTTCCGACTTTTCTTGATCACTCATAGAACGAAAAAACCCCCGATCTGGAAGATCGAGGGTCGTTGTCGCTTACAAAATGCAGGCGTACCTTACCCTCGACTCCTTTTCTTAAATATGGACTTGAGAATGTCGGTACACATGCTTTTGCTCCAAAGTGGATGACCCTAAAGCCACCCGAAATGCCGGATCTCCGGCGCACACAGAGATTGTACCGTATTATACAGCAAAACATACGTGAGTTTTGCTGTTGTAGCCAGTTCTTCAACATGAGAATGCGGTGCCTCTACATAGACTTCCACGTCAATCGTGATCGAAGTCGTTCCAATTCTGTTTACTCGGGTATAGAAGGAAGCGGTATCGCCAACATTGATCGGTTTCAGAAATTCGACCTTATCAATTGATACCGTAACGTACGTGTGGTACGCCTGCTTCTTGGCTTCGACAAAACCAGCCTGATCGATATACGCCAGAATGACTCCGCCAAAAATGTTCCCCTGGTGGTTCGTGTCGCGTGGCATCATGATTACGCGAATTGCTGGTTGATCTGCTTTTTGGTCCATGATTCAATCCTTCAAATCTATGCCAGTGAAATTATTCAGTTCTTTTCATGCCTCGTTTGTAGGCAATACATATCGCGTTGAATGGTTTGTTGTACTCTACGTCGCGCAAACTTATACCACTCATCGTCTTGTTCTATACCAATGAAATGTCTTTCAGTTTTTATGCATGCCACTGCTGTTGTGCCACTGCCAACGCAAGGATCAAAAACAACCTCTTCCTTCTGGGAAGAGGCTTCGATCAACCTGGCCATTAACTCTACCGGCTTTTGAGTGGGGTGGACTTTTCCGGTGCCGGATTTGTACTTCCAGACATTTGGTTTGCATGACTCGTTAAATGTGGCTCCACCAAACTTGGCAAATATACAATTCTCCAATGCAGAGAGCCAAGTTGATTGTCCGTTCATCGGAGAGGGGTTGCTTTTCTGCCAAACACAATGTCTGGTAACCATTCCATCGTCACGAAATTTTCGGTAAATAGTGCTAACCTGCTGAATGCCACAAAAAATGTAGATCGAGCCAGAAGTCACGCGTTGTACTTCAGGCAGGAAGACGTTGAGATCAAAATTGAGCCGGTCAGCTGAGCCCTTGTCGATTTGACGAAGACCACCAGATTCCTTGTCGCACTCATCATATGGAATGTCTGTTAATGTAAGATGAACTGAGTTATCAGACATCTCGGACATAAGGTCGATGCAGTCACCGTGGTAAATCTCATCAGTTTGCATTAAGATATCTGCTTTGTGACGTAATGTTTTTTGCGATACACACCTCTTACTCTGCTAAGTCATTATACGGCAGATCATAGTTAGAGGCAAGATGAGCAACCATTTTTTGATCTCATCGACAAATCCGCATTAATCGATTGGACCTAAGAATTCCAATTGTTCATCTATATCATCCGGAGGCACATAAATGACATAATCAACTCTCATAGGCCGCCAGGGGTCATTGGGGGTAATTCCTGGCTTGATTTTGTTGCGAATATCAGGTGTAAAATCCAATCGAATATATTTCTCTTCTGGGTCATAAGACACAACTTCAAGGACTACTCCTTCACGTAACTGATAACATGTTGCGTTTACAAATAATTTCGGAACTCTTTCTAAACATTCGTTAAAATAAGGCCCATGCTGAAATAGAACCGGAGATTTCACCTTCGCCAAGGGCTTAGTTTCATGTCTCATGCTCCAGTCCATCATTCGTGTTTCAACGTCACGATGATGCTTCTCGAATCGTTTGGCAGCAGTTTTCCAATCTTCAACATTGGCATTTTTGGCAGCTATGGTGTTCCATGCCCCAATCAAGTAGCGTTTCCACTTGCGAGCCAGATCAAAAGCTTCTTCTGGGGAGATGTCCTTGTGGTTAGAATCGTTGAACAGTTTTGCGGTCTGAGACCAATTTTCGTCAAAACTACCTTTGCGTTCTCTTTGGAATTTAAACCAGAGACGTTCCAGGTCGTTTTCAGCCAGCTCTTTCTCAACCCAGGAATAGTCAAGCGGATCGTAACCCATTTTTGTGATTAAGTCTGCTCGGAAATCTGCATGTTGTTTTGCCATTTGACGAATCTCTTTATCTTGGATCTTTTCAGGAACCTGGGATTTAGTCAGATCTCCTGCTTCAAATGCCTTCAGTTGCAGATCTATCAACTCTCGCTGAATCTGCTCTATACGGGCATCATCATCGATGTCCGAAGGCTTGATCCAGAAGCACTCCAATCCCGTGATCTCGGAGTCTTTACGCTCGAAGACCGGAATCTCGTGCTCTGTTTCATTGTAGATTATACTGCGGTATTCCTTGAATTTGACCGATTGTTGAATGAACCCAACATTTATGTCGTAAATCAGGATGATTTCTTCGCCCGGAGAAAGTCTACGTCGTTTCATTGATTCAATTTAATTCGTCCATGCACTTATGAAACTGCTGCAAGTCTTTTTGAAAAATGGCGTAGCCGATTTGAGGTAATATCTTGTTTTCCAGTTCAGTGTAGGCATCTTTCGCATCGTCCCAGCCCATTAGGGCGTGGGCCCCTTCTTCTGGATCGTACCATTCTTCCTCTCCATCGTCCGATACCAGCCGAATGCCGAAAATCTTATTCCCATCTGCATCTAAGCCCGCGAAAGCTACGTCAACAGTCGAATTTAGTTCATGAAGATGCCTGTGAGCTATCTCTTTGTATTGACGGATCGATTCTGGAGACACTTGTAATTCTAGTTCTGTAAAGAACATCGGACAACTCCTTTCTGATATCAGATTATACGATCATTCGTTGTCTTCGTCAAATTCGAATTGACACAGCTCTAACTCAGCTGCACACTCTTCCACGGTTGAAACAAGATTCTCCATAGATTCGACCAAAAGAATTCCTCGAAACTCGCAGTATCGTTTGATAAACGTTTTCCCCGGAACTTTCCCGTCCAAACATACAATTACTTGCTTGTCATTACCAACGGCATCTCCAAGCTGAAGTCGAGCCGATTTTGCTGTCTTGGAATCAAGGTAGAAAACAACAACATCGCACTCTCCCATGAAATAGAATTCACGAGCAATTTGTTCTGCTTTGTCATTCTTGTCGTATTTAGCAAAAGTTTCGACGTAGGGGTCAAAAACAGAGATGTCGGAGCTAACCTGGGATTTGAACTCTTTGCGCCACTCGGGCGTCGTAACGCCCCCAAGATAAACGTCATACATCATGGCAGATCTCCTTTTAGGCGTTAACTATATGATGTGACTCATTGCCAATTTAATCATCGTTCGAAATACAGTCTATATCGTTGCTCTTTTTGCACGCTCCCAACAAATGAAAATGAGTGCAATTTTTACAACAGGGTTTGCTGTTCTTACGTTTGCCGTTAAAATAATCGCAGAGACTTAGCTCTTGAACATCAATCGTTCGTTCATCGCAGTATCCCTTGCCATTTTTGCGTCGTGGCATAATCCAGCCTCCATTACTACTTGGGAAAAAGTGCTCCCGAATCCTGCCTGAAAGGTGAAGATTTGACCGATAAGACTTTTTTGAAAAAAATGAAGGGAGAACAGACAAAGCAAGTATAATAGATAATGGATCAAAAGACATGTTCTAAATGCAACAAAGAATATCCCCTATCAAATTATTTTGTTGCGCGAGAAAATACAGATGGCCGATATAGTTGGTGTCGTGACTGCCATAAAAAGTGGACCAAAGATTACAGAAAAAAACGAGGCGCAAGGACAGTGGCATGCTCTACATGCGGAGGAAAGACTCAGACTGTCCTTTCACGATCATATGCACAAGATGCATCGTTTTCTTGTGATAAATGCAGGCCCAATAGGTACAGTATTCTTGATTACACTAAACCTATAATGAATCCAGAACTATTGGCATGGGTTGACGGGCTCATAATTAGTGACGGCTGTATCACGAAGATAGACCAGAACAAAAGAAACTCCAAATTAGTTTGGGGTGTCAAATTTGAAGAGTTCGCTAGATTTATCGGGTCTGTATTATCTCCATTATTGCCTACAATTTGGTCTCACCAGATCGTTTGGAAAGGAACACCTAAAACCATGTGGAGGGGAAGCACACTGTCCCATCCAGATTTAACACAACAACGTCACAGATGGTATAAGAATAACAAAAAAATCATACCATCAGATATCGTAATTACACCTCAGTTGCTGTATATGTGGTATTTGGGAGACGGATCTATCTGCAAATCAACTGGTATAATTACGCTGTCTACCGACTGCTTCACTTATGCCGATCAAGAGATGGTAACCGAAAAAATATTCCAGAAATATGATATAAAGTTCAAGATACAGTCGATTTATAGGTCACGCTATGACAGAACTTATCATTATATGAAAATCAACGCTAAGCAATCGCCTGAATTTTTGAAAATAATTGGACAGAATCTAGTTCGGTGTTATGATTATAAATTCAATATCCCATCTTGTACGAGGAGATCAGCTTATAATTTTGTTACTACCTCTAAAAATAGAACTAAATTTCCGCAAATTAAGGCAGAAGATTTAGCTGCGAATTTAATTTCAAAATGGAAAGATTGTTCTAACTGTTCCGTGTGCGGTATACCAACTACTGCTGTAGATCCAGCGAACAGAACATGCTCAACAAGGGTCGTATGGACAGCAGATGAGGAGCACAAACAAGTCTGTTATTCTTGCAAGAAAAAAGAAAGAGAAAAAAGAAAAAGAAAAATGCAAGAATACGCTTGACATTTGAGTATAATGCCATATACTTCCCGGACAGGCTCGATTTCAGGTCATGTGACCAACGCCGCGAGCCAACGGAAGAGGATCAAGATGTTAAGCCAGATTAGACAGTCAAGCTCGAACCGCTTAATGCGGCATCAAGAGACGGCAACACCGTCCGCAGCCTGTATTGCGCCTATGCGCGAAAATACAGGCGTCGGACCAGGAGGCCCGGACTTGTAAGGCTGTCGAAAGACAAAATCAAAGCCCTGCGAGTCCGACAAGGATTCGTGGGGCTTTTTTTATGGCTGATTGAAAATGAAAACGTATTTCGAAAAGAACGAAACATTGACTTGCATGTGTGGCGAGCAAAAGTTACGGGGAGAAATTTTCTGCTACTCATGTGAAAACCATTGGGCTTCGAATGTTTGTGGAAAAGGCTTGACTTTCAAGAATTCCAATAGTAGTGTAGGGTGGATGAATAGGGCGGCTGGCGCAATTGGTTAGCGCATTTGTGTTACATGCAAGAGGTTCCCGGTTCGAGTCCGGGGTCGCCTATTTGATCTGCTGAGGCTTGCTTGGGAAGTGATCAAACCTAAAGCGGCGAGTGGTGGGAAGTAACAGCTTGATGGAATTACGGGATGTACACCGCCATCAAGGTCTGACAATGGCTAGTCTGACAGGGTCGAACGGCTGCTGCGGACGTATAGGCAGGTCATAATTAGCCCAACCTAATTCACAGTCGGCGTGAATGGAAAAGATCGAGCGAGCCGCAATGGCTCGCACTAAAGCCTCGAAGCTCAATTGGATCGAGCGCCGGTCTACGAAACCGGAAGTTGCGAGTTCGAGTCTCGCCGGGGCTATTTGGTTGTCCTGTAGCTCAAAGGAAGAGCGGTACCGGGCTAGATCGTTTACGACGCGATTGAAGTCATAGAGCAATCGATAAACGGCGTAAATTGAAAACTCCCGGAAATATATGTATGCAGGTTCGAATCCTGTCGGGGCTATATGCTGACGCATGATCTGAAAGTTGAATGCTACGAATGTGGCATGGTGTTTTATGATCAAACGGTGCATGTGGAAGACGTAGTACGTACTGAGGTGAGAATTAAATTTGGCACCCACACGTGCCCAAAAGGGCAGAAAGGCAAAGTGGTGAGCCGCTTGTCTGATGAACAAGTGCCAGTGGGTTCGACTCCCGCTCTGCCTATTGAGGGCCGGTAGGTTAGTCAGCAAAGAGCCCTGTAGCTCAATGGTAGAGCGATTCGCTGATAACGAATAAACGGAGGGCTAGTTATGAAATGGTGGTTGATCCAAAAATTCGAACGGACTTTCGGACATAAAGCCTTCTGGCGTATTGTAAGAAAGTTCAATCGATGGATCAACTTGACTGAGTACTATGGCTGTCGCAAGAAAATTGACTTCAAGAGCGAAGAACGAGCGGAGCAATCGGCTCAGGAAATGAATAAAAGCGGCAAAGCCAGAAACGAATTGGAACATTACCAATGCCGATACTGTGACGGTTGGCATTTAGGACGGCAGAAACGATGAAAGTAAAAGTCACTGGTATCGAGATGCCCAGCAAAGGAGATACTGTCAGTCCATATGTTGGATTGATACTAAGAGCCTCGTACGACGAGATTCGAAAGATGCTCGACAAACACAAGGTGGTTTTGATTAGGGCGATTGGCTCAGAAACGATGGAAAAAGCTGGGGGCAATTAGATTAGTGGCAAAATCATCTGCTCGACACGCAGAAGACCGTGAGTTCGAGTCTCACATTGCCCATTAGGGCGACACGCAAGAGGTCATAGGTTCGAATCCTATATCGCCCACAGGAGTAGTGGAATGAAAGTCGGAGACAAGGTTACTCGAATGCTCGCTGGTAGTATTCCAATGACTCTAATAGTCACCGCAATAGATGACGAGTTCATTCATGTGGGTGGCGGTTGGAAATTCGACAAAGTCACAGGAGCGGAAGTCGATGAAGAGCTAGGATGGGGCAATGAAGGAACTGGCTCCTATATAGAGATTAAATAGGCTACCCTCTGTTGATTGAGTAACGGAGTATAGGAAAATTTGGTAATCCGCTGCGTTTGGGGCGCAGAGACTCTCGGTTCGAATCCGAGTACTCCGATTAGGAGAAAGAATGAAGAAAATCACAACAACAGTAACTCGCGTTGAAGGCTTTAAAAAGAGCTTCGATCTTCCCGGTGATACCATTGGAGTATTTCTTCGGGGTGTGACAAAAGAAGAGATTCAAGACATGCTCGCGAAATACAATGTTGTCTTGATCCGAAGTGTTTGATCGGATGACAATGGAGAGCGCATACGGACAGCTGCTGTATGCGGATAGGTTCAAGTCCTATCATCCGAGGTTTGATCCTGGGTAGCTCAATTGGTGCCGTGGCTGTTAACCTATGTGATATGTGGGTTCGAGTCCCACCCCAGGAGTTTGGTAATGATTACGGAAACCTCTTTGAAGGCTTCCTGCACTTTTAAAGAAGTTGAAACGAGATCAGGAATCACTATTAGATGAATCCCTTTTTTGGACGCGATTTGTTGTTTCTGGCAATCTCGACTTTGGATCTTTTTAAGTCGATCCTTGCCATAAATGGGCATAAATGGGTTTGAAATGAACAATACCGTTCCACTCTATGCCGAGATGAAGAGATGGAATGGCGATGTCAATTTCAAATCCGTCTAAGATTTTTTTGTCGTTGGGGAGAATTTCTAAGTCAGGAAACTCTTCAACAAGGAGAGAACAAAGCATGGCTTCGCATTTTGATCTTCTGGATTTTCGCTTTTTTGTATTATTGTAAGAAGCGGCACAAGATCTATTGCAGAAAAGAAGCCCGCTACGAGATTTTTTGAGTTCTTTTTTGTTTCTAACAACTGGTTTTTGGCACCATCCACAAGGCTGCGTTACGTTGCCTATTTGAGTGTGATGCATGTTAAAACATTTGCTAGAACAAAAAGAATGGGAAATATTGGGAGATCGCTTTCGATTAGAATCATGCTGTCGAGGCTTTTTAAAAGATGTGTCGCAGTAATGACATTGGATAGTTTGGGTTCTCATAGAATAGGATTCGGAAAAGATTACTAGAAGTCCTTTAATAATTTTCGATTCCCGTCGTGTAAGTTTGGTTACTAAGTCTTGGCTTTCAAGGAAGAGCCGTACCATGATGGAAGGATTCAGTTATGCTGGTACTGTCGAGGCAAAAAGATGAGTCGGTTTTGATTGGTGATGACATTCGAGTAAGAATAGTTGATATTCGAGGCGATAAAGTTCGACTCGGATTCGAAGCTCCGGCAGATGTCAAAATTCACCGCGAAGAAGTTTACCTGAAGATCAAAGCTCAGGAAAAGCAAGAGCTTGAACATTCAGAAACGTAGGGGCTATGGTCTAACGGGAAGACGCTTGGCTTGCAACCAGGAGATCGGGGTTCGATTCCCCGTAGCTCCATTACCGTTTGTTGTCGCCGGATCGACAACGGGGTATGAGTCCCTTGCGGTAAGGGATGTACAGATCATGCCCCTTGTTGCTGGTGTGACCAGAATGGCTATGGGCTCCCTTTGTAAGGGAGATTATGCAGGTTCGAATCCTGTCACCAGCTTTTTGAAAAGTGAATATTGGATCGAAAAACCCGATCAAAATCAAGGCAGTACAAGAATGCTTCCCTGATTGGGAAATCGAAGCCGTCGTAGCAGGTTCTGGAATCAAAGAACAGCCTATGTCTCTTCAAGAGATTATCGAAGGCTCCCAAAATCGGGCTCAGATGTGGGAGGGCTGGGGAATCGGAATCGAAAGCGGCATCATGCAAGTGGAACGTGCTTCTTCAGGATGGGTGAACACGATAGCTTGCTCGATTTGGGACGCTGATCGAAGGAAATTTGCTCTCGGCTTGGCTAGTGGATTCGTAGTGCCAATTGCCATCATAGACATTGTTCTTGATGAAGGTGTTGAACTCGGTGAAGCAGCACGGAGAGTAGGGTTGACGACAGAACAGCGGATTGGTTACGGAGAAGGAATCGTCAACATATTGACGGACGGCAAGATGGCAAGAAAGCCGTATATAAAACAAGCCATCGAAATGGCGATGATTCAAGTGAATCATCCAGAACTGTTTTAGGGCGGTGGTATAACGGCTATTACGTCAGGTTTTGATCCTGAAAATGGGAGTTCGATTCTTCCTCGCTCTTTTGTCAATAAAGGAGAACAAAATCTCATGGTAGTATGTATAATACAAAGGAGGTCATACTACCATGAGAAAAAGAACAAGCAACATTTGGACTTATCCAAGCGATAAGTTTAAATCACTGGTTTTGAAAAGTGAGTCGTATACTGAAATACTACGTTTTTTTGGGAAAGAAAATAAGGGCGGAAATTTCCGAACCTTAAAAGCCAGGATTGCCGAAGAGAATATCAGCACTTGCCACATAGATAGTACTCGTAAAGAGAGGTTTTTTAATAATCAGGCAAGAGCGATTCCTCTTAAAGAAGTCATGGTTCGAGATTCTGGCTACAGTCGTGGAGCTTTGAAAGCGAGGCTTTTAAAAGAAGGCATTTTGATCAACAAATGTTCTTTATGCGATTTAAAAGCAGTATGGCATGGGCTTCCATTGGTGTTTGTCTTGGACCACATAAATGGAGAATCACGAGATCATAGGCGCAGCAATCTTCGGTTGTTATGTCCTAATTGCAACAGTCAACAAACTACGTTTGCTGGCAGGAAAAACAAAATAGACAAACGCTGTAAATGTGGAACAAAAATACACAGACAATATGAACAATGTGAATGTTGTTCAAGACTTGCACGACGAAAGGTCAAAAGACCAGAGAAAAAGGTTCTTCTGCTTGAAATAGCAGAATTGGGATATTGCGGCACAGGACGCAAATATGGAATATCGGATAAGGCCATACGAAAATGGGTAAAAGCTTATTCGTAAAGAGATAAGGTCCGATTCCTGGCAGGGCTATAGGAGATGAAGAAGTGGAAAGAGATGAAGAAGTGGGAATGGTGGTCAAAACCAGTTGAATGGTTTGGACGAAAAGAAATCAAGATTGGTCCAACTGGTGACGGTCGTCAGATCCGAATCTTTATGCGAACGCTTTGGAAAAAAGCGGTAGTAACGCGAGTAGATGCTTTGTGCTTTCGTTGTGGGAATTGGATCGAGCCCAATGATCAATGCGTGAATGTCAAAGATGGGTCAGGCGTGACTCGTAATCGACATGAAGTATGTGAAGTGGAGTAGTAGAACGGTTATAACGTCGCTTTCATAAAAAAGGATTGTCGAACTCGTTTAGTCGTCCTGATTGGCTTTTTTGATGTGGTGTAGCTGAGATGGTTTAGCGGTGGTTTCATAAGCCATAGACGCAGGTTCGAGTCCTGTCACCACAATAGGCAAAGACGGGAGTCCGACCATTAGTAGAAATGGGTCTATAGGTCTCGGAGAGATAACATGGCAGCCAGCAGAAAAAGATGTGCATCGTGCAATAAATTAGTTGATGCCAGTTCTATTTATTACTGTCCGCAATGCCATCATAAATGTACGGTGGGTAGGTTGGGTGGCGTTTGTTAGCTAAAGCCAGGGCTGCCGAGATGGAGCACGGCGCGTGACTGTGGATCACGTATCAGTGGGTTCGAATCCCATCCCTGGTATTGACAGTGGCACTATGCGGGAAGGGCTGGATCGGCACTAGGTAACGAGGCCGTGAACCGTCGAGTCCGTAATCAGGAACTATTGGCGTATTGTCCTGATCGGCTGCCTTTCACCCTTTCGTCAAGAGGGTGATCGAAACTCGACCCTGTCATTGAATTGGTGACCGAAGAAGTGAAGGTGTGTTGTGACGGCATGGGAAGTGTGGGCAGGGACGTGGGATTTCAGAGGTTCTCACCGATTTGTTGTGGAGAAGTGATATGAAGATCGAAAATATCCGGATGGGACTGGCAACGAATAGCTCAAGCTCGCATTCAATCATCTTCAATCTCGATGCCCGAAGTCGAGATGGGGAAAACTGTGAGTTTGGTTGGAACGAATTTTGTTGCAACTGCGAGGATTCGAAGCGGATGTATCTCGCTGCAATGCTCTACCAGAACTTGGAGGACAGCGTAGGCGATGCTGTCGCACGAGCAGTTGTTGAGTCC